>Ga0208495_1000024_pt1 | contig 127239 bp, 129 predicted proteins | sample CryBogmetaGMA14M_FD_184551 | JGI IMG/M metagenome (GOLD analysis project Ga0208495, IMG submission 184551) | Freshwater microbial communities from Crystal Bog, Wisconsin, USA - MA14M (SPAdes) | ecosystem: Environmental > Aquatic > Freshwater > Lake | place: Crystal Bog, Wisconsin, USA...
TATTGTGGGGGGATCCGCCGTTCTGGTGGGGGGGGATCCGGGCATCGGAAAATCAACACTGCTCCTGCAAATGCTCCAGAAGCTTGCCGAAAAGGGATCGAAAGTTCTCTATATTTCCGGGGAAGAATCGGCAAAACAGATCAAGCTCCGGGGGAAGCGGATCGGGGCCGCCTCGCCCAACCTTTTGATTCTCGTTGAAATCGCCCTCGAAAGCATGATCCAGCATATCAAGAGTCTTTCACCGCAGGCTGTGGTCATCGATTCGATTCAGACCGTCTATTCGTCCGCTCTTTCTTCCGCCCCGGGCAGTGTCGGCCAGGTGCGTGAGGCATCGGCACAGCTCATTCTCCTGTCAAAAAAGACGGGCATCCCCGTTTTTTTGGTGGGTCATGTCACCAAGGACGGTTCCATCGCCGGCCCGAAGGTGCTGGAGCACATGGTAGATACGGTCCTCTATTTTGAAGGAGATTCGGGCCACGCCTACCGAATTATCCGCGGGATGAAAAACCGGTTCGGTCCAACCAATGAGATTGGTGTCTTTGAGATGCGGGATAACGGGCTCCAGGAGGTATCGAATCCATCAGCCTTTTTCCTGTCAGAAAGACCGGAGGGGGCAGCCGGTTCCGTGGTGGTACCGAGCATGGAAGGCACGCGGCCCATTCTCATTGAAATTCAGTCACTGGCCAGTCCAACCAATTTCGGGATGCCCAGGAGGACGGCCATCGGAGTCGATCACAACCGGGTTTCTCTGCTTGTGGCCGTGATGGATAAGATCTGCGGTCTGCATCTCAGTAATCATGATATTTTCATCAATGTTGCCGGCGGGGTCAAAGTGGATGAGCCGGCGATCGATCTGGGAATCGTGTCTTCCCTGGCCTCCAGTTTTCTTGATCGGCCGGTGGACGCGAAGACCGTTGTTTTCGGTGAGGTGGGACTCACCGGTGAGGTCCGGGGAATCTCCCAGATGGATATCCGGATCAAGGAGGCGGCCCGGATGGGGTTCAACCGCTGTATCTTTCCAAAAACCCTTGCGCGGGATGTTTCGGTCGGATCAAAAATGAATCTCATAAAAATCAGTAATTTGAGAGAACTTTTAGCGCATCTTTTTTAGAATGTGGAATCTCAACCCTAGACAAGGTTCGAAAGATATCATGGCTCTGTCCGCAGAGGAGGTGAATGGGCATGTTTGGAAGTATCGGAATGCCGGAATTGATTATCATCCTGGTCATTGCGTTGATTTTCTTTGGGCCGGGCAAGCTTCCTGAACTGGGAAACACCATCGGCAAGGCGATCAGGGGCTTCAAAAAGGCCATGGATGAGCCGGAAAAGAAGCCGGATGACGCGCCAGACACTCAAAAAATCAGTGATAAAAAAGAGTAAGATCCATAAAATATTTTATTTTGGAGGTGAGGACCATGTCGACTCTGCTGGAGATGTTGGGATGCCGTTATCCTGTGATTCAGGGGCCGATTGCGGCGCTGAACAGCCCGAAGATGATCGCCGCCATCTGCGAAGCCGGTGCCTTTGGAATGCTGGCCCTGGGATTCAGCAATCCCGATGAGGCAAAGCGTCTGGTCGGTGAGGTCAGGGCGTTGACGGCTAAACCCTTCGGGGCAAACCTGATGATTATGAATCCGGCCAATCCAAAAATTCTCGAGATCCTGGCTGAGGCCGGTGTGAAAACGGTGACTACCTCTGCCGGTTCTCCAAAAAGCATTTATCCGCAAATCCACGCGCTGGGTATGAAAGGGCTTCATTCGGTTCTGTCTCTTTCTTATGCCGTCAAGGCAGAAGAGGCAGGTGTCGACGGGTTGTGTGTTTCCGGATTGGAGGCGGGCGGGCTTCGGTCAACCGGACCGGAATCGACAACCATGGTCCTGATTCCCCTGGTGGCTGATCATGTCAAGATCCCGGTTGCTGCTGCCGGGGGTATTGCCGATTCACGGGGCTACCGCGCCGCTCTGGCCCTCGGTGCCCAGGGGGTGCAAATCGGTACGGCTTTTATCGTCTGTGAGGAGAGCCCTGCCCCGAAGGTATGGAAAGAAGCCATTCTCAAATGCAGCGACGGCAGCACGGTCCTGCTGCCGCTGGGCAACATGAACATGAGAGTCATCATGAATCCCAAAGTTATGGACGAACTCCGTAATCCGGAAGTCAACCCGGCCCATGTGTACAATCTCATGAATGCCCCGGAGGCCTGGACAAAGGGGAATTTTGATCTTTTTCCGGCCGGTGCGGGACAGGTCAGCGCGCTCCTCAAAGAGGTCAAGCCTGTCAGGGCATTCATCGAAGCGATGGTTTCCACAATCTGAATATCTGCGAGGTTATGATGATCAGATCACTCCATGAGGTATCCAATCTGGCCAAAGAAAAGGGTCCCAAAAAGCTGGCGGTCCTTGCCCCCGAAGACGGGGAGTTCATGATGGCCGTAAAAGAAGGGTGGGAAAAGAAATACATCGAACCTGTCCTCATCGGCCACCCCGAAAAGATGAAAAAAATCGCCGCGGAAGTGGGATTTGACATCAGCCGGGTCGAACAGATCTTCGAGGCGGACCGACAGGCGGTTGCCAATCTGGGTACGGCCATGCTTTTTGCCGGGAGTGTGGATATGGCCAGTAAGGGCCAAATTCCCACTTCTTTTATTTATCGTGCCATCATCCGGGAAGAGGCCAGAGCCGGAACTGGACGAACGGTCAGCGTCGTTTCCCTCTGGGAGATTCCGGAGCTCAACCGTTTCATCGCCTTTACGGACACCGGCGTCAACATCAAACCGGATGATAAGGCAAAAGCGGAGGTCATCAGAAACGCCGTCTTTGTCTTTCATGTCCTGGGATATCCCAGACCGAAGATTGCCGTCCTTTCCGGACTGCGGGAAATTGGAGGCTCCATCGCATCCTATGAAGATGCTCTGTCGCTGAAGCAGATGGCCGCTGCCGGTGCCTTTGGCGACTGCGAGATCGTTGAAGCGACCTCTTTTGGAGCGATCTTTTTAGGGCAGAAAGGTCCATTGATCCGTTATGACGATATCGATCTGTCCAGAATGCCCGATATTCTGCTCGTGCCGAACCTGGATACGGGGAATGTTCTGGTTAAACTTGATTTTTTTCTGCCGGTGCACAGACGTTCACTGGTCGTGACCTCAAAGGGACCCTTCCTGATTCCGTCGCGTTCCGATTTCTGCGATTCTATTCTGGGTGAGATCGCCATGGGCGTGGTGGTGGCGGAGAGAATGAAAGGGGGAATATGGACATGATCGGTACTTTTCCAGAAATCATCGCGGCAGCAAAAAAACGGACATCCAGAAAGCGGGTTGTTTTACCCTTCCCGGACCGGCAACAGATCGATATCATGGGCAACGCTGTGGCCATGAATTTAATTTTTCCTGTCCTGATCGGAGACGGAAAAAAGATCGAGAGCCTGGTGAAAGCGGCGCCGCTTCTGTCCGGAGATCACGAAATGATCGATGAGAGAGATCAAAGCCGAAGCTTGTCAAGAGCCATCGGCATGATCAAAGAAAATCAAGCGGATATATTGATGCAGGGGGGCATTGAGCCGCAAACCTTCGTCCATGCCGTTCTGGATACAAAAAACGGCTTGCTGAGCAGTAAACTGGCCAGTTTTGTTTCCGTCTTTCAGTTGCTGAGGCGGGATAAACTGATTCTGGTTACGGACACCTACATCAACAACACGCCTTCTCTTCCGGACAAACAGATGATTCTGGAAAATGCCCTCCGGCTGGCCGGCATCCTGGAAATCGCCTCCCCCAGGGTGGCCGTATTGGCCGCAATCGAGCAGGTCAACCCCGGCATTCCGTCCACACTGGATGCCGCCATTCTCGCCAAGATGGGGGAAAGAAAACAATTCGGCGATGTCATGGTCGAGGGACCCCTGGATATTGACTGCGCCCTGAACCAGGAGGCGGCGGCCCGGAAGGGTGTCAACAGTATCGTGACGGGAAATGTGGATATCTATCTCACCCCGGAGATCGATACAGGTTATGCCCTGGCACAATTGCTTGTTTTTATCGGGAGAATGCAGATGGCAGGGGTTTTGATGGGGACGGCCAGGCCGGTGATTCTGGATTTACCCTTCGTTTCCGTCGAAAACAAAATCGTTGAGATTGCCCTGGCCGTGCTGATGGCCGAAAGGGAAGGCAGCCATGAATAAAGAATATTGTTTGCTTGCCATCAATGTGGGATCAACATCAACCAAGATTGCCTTTTTTAGAGAGACTCATGCGGTGGTCAGTGAAACGATCCGGTACAGCAGCGAAGAACTGGCCCGTTACGCGGGACTCCGGGATCAGCTGTCTCTCCGAACGGATGACCTTCTGCAATTTCTGGAGAAGAATGAGATCAATCTGCGAGAGGTAGATATTCTGATCAGCCGGGGAGGATTGGGCAAGCCGGGCCCGGCCGGAGCCTACAAAATCGATGCCCCGATGTGCGAAGACCTTCTTGAGGGCAAATATGGCAAACACCCCTCGGCGTTGGGGCCGGCCATGGTTCGGGACATCGCCGGAAAATACAATAAACCGGCGATCATTATCGATCCGCCGAGCACCGATGAATTTCAACCCTGGGCAAGAATTTCCGGTCTGCCCGAACTGGAAAGAAAAAGCGCCTTCCATGCCCTGAATCAGAAGGCCGCGGCGAGAAGGGTTGCCGGGGAAATGGGTAAAAAATATGAAGACCTGAATCTGGTGGTTGCCCACCTGGGGGGAGGGATCACCATAGGCGCTCATCATAACGGCAAGGTGGTCGACTGCACCCATGGATTGAGCGAAGGACCGTTAACGCCCGAAAGGGCAGGCAGTCTGCCGACGCAGGACCTCCTGGACCTCGCTTTTTCGGGAAAATTCGACAAAAAACAGCTTCAGGCCCGGCTCGTCGGTCGGGGGGGGCTGGTGGCCTACCTTGGAACGACGGATGCCCAAAAAATTGAAGCCATGATCCGGCAGGGTGACGAAAAGGCAAAACTGATTTATCAGGCCATGGCCTATCAGATCGCCAAGGACGTCGGTGCCATGAGTGCCGTTTTGAAGGGCAGGATGGATGCGATCGCCCTGACGGGCGGTCTGGCCTGCTCGGAGATGCTGACCGGCTGGATTAAAGAGTGGGTTGGTTTTCTCGCGCCGGTTTTCATTTACCCGGGTGAAGATGAAATGACGGCCATGGCGGAAGGGGCCCTGCGGGTCTTGCGGGGGGAAGAAGAATTAAAAAAATATCAGTAAAAGGGAAAGAGAATATTTGATCGAAGTCAACCCCATGGGGGTAGTTACCCAGGTTAAGATGAGCCGGGAAGTGGATGGCAAACCCCTGTACTGGGTGGCCGCCTATTATGTTGACGGTCTCCTAATCGATACGGGATGCTCTTACACGGGGATGGAGCTTGTTTCCTATCTGGATGATAAAAAACTAAACGCCGTTGTGAATACCCACTTTCATGAAGACCATGTGGGCGGCAACCATCTAATCAAAAAAAGTTTTCCTGTTGCCATCTTCGCCCATCCGGATTCTGCTCCGCTCATCCGTCAGAAACTGAAGCTCTATCCCTATCAGGAATTCGTCTGGGGCTATCCGGAACCGACGGACGTCGAGCCTATACCGGACAGGATCAGGACAGATCACTTCGAATTTGAAGTCATGGAAACACCTGGCCACAGCAAAGGACATGTCGTTCTTTTTGAGCACTCGCAGGGATGGTGTTTTTCCGGGGACATCTTTGCCAGGGAAATGCCGAAATTCATCAGGCCGGAAGAAGATATGGGGGAAACGATTCACTCGATGAAAAAGCTCCTGCATCTCCGTGCGGATCCCTTGATTTTATATACATCTGTCGGCAGGGTGGTGGAAGATGGCCGGCAGGCCCTGCAGGCGTGTATTCATTATCTGGAAGACCTGGCCGCAAAGGTGCAAAGACTTGAAACAAAAGGACTCTCTATCACCGACATCATTCAGGAGCTTTTTGGGGGTGAACACAACTTTGCGCAGATCACAAACGGGCAGTACACCACAGAGAACCTGATCCGTTCCGTGCTTCAAATCAGGCAGGAATAATCTGTGCAGTTACCAGCAACAATCATTGGAAAAGCGGGTCCATCTAGGATCCCCTCCAGGTTACTTCCATGAACGTGAAAAGTTTCAGTCTATTTTTGACCTTGATCTTCTTTTTGTTTCATACCCGCCGTGAAAAAGCCCTTCTGGAAACATCGGAGAGAAATCGCCTGCAGGCACTTAAGAGCGAACAGGAGATAGAAAGGCAGTCATTAAAAAGAGGGAAGAAAAGCGGGTCAAGGGAAAACTGAAAAATAAGAATGAAGATTGAAAAAAGGAATAAAAAGCAGGAGCTCAGGTATGAAAAGGAAGAGGATTAGCGGTTGAAAACATAATCAGGTGATGTGGCGGTAAAAAAACAGAAAATGCAGAAATACCAACAAGTTAGCAAGGTTACATCCACTGAGCATAGCCGCATGGTCAGGGAAATCTTTGCGACGATCACGGAGCGGTACGATTTCCTGAATCATTTCCTTAGCCTTCGGCGGGATATCGTCTGGCGCCAGTCGGCCGTACGGAAAATGCATTTCTTTCAGTCAAAGCACCTGCTTGATGTCGCCACGGGGACAGGCGATCTTGCCATTGAGGCCATCCGACAGCATCCGGAAATCCAGGTGACGGGACTGGATATTGTCCCGGAAATGGTGACGATCGGTCGTCGGAAAATTGAAAAAAGACACCTTTCCGGCCGGATCCAGTTCATGCTGGGTGACGCCCTGATTCTACCCTTTCCTGATGACTGTTTCGATGTTGCGGGGATAGCCTTCGGAATCCGCAATATTCAGGACCGGCTTCAGGCATTGCGGGAGATGAGACGAGTTGTCGTACCAGGGGGGCAAGTCATCCTTCTGGAAATGAATTTCCCCCGTCATCGTCTGTTCCGCCTGTTTTATGATCTTTATCTGAACCGTATTCTTCCCGTCATGGCCGGCGCCTTTTCCAGGAATCCGGCGGCCTATCATTATCTTGCCGATTCGATCATGCATTTCCCGCCGCCTGTTGAGTTTGCGGCGATGATGAGGGAGGCCGGGCTGACGGCTGTGGAAAAGCATCCGCTGACCCTGGGGATCACCTATCTATATATCGGCGTGAAGCCGGACAGGAACGGTCTGCAGAAGTAACGTTCCGCTTTATTTTCAAATCGTTAAATTTATCTATCGATCTTTCAACTAATTCTGTTGCATTTTTTGAAATAATTAGGTAGAGGACACGCGAATATTTTAACCCCGCACGGGATATTGAAAATTCCTGTTTCATGGGGCAACGCCGCTGATTATGGAGGCCGTGGCCAATGCGATTTATTCCCAGAGAAGAGAAGTTTTATGATCTGTTTGAAGAGCTGGCGGACAAGATCGAAGAAGGATCCAACCTTTTTCTGGATATGCTTCTGAATTATGATTCCTTTGAACAGAGACTCTCCAAGCTCAAAGAAATCGAACATGAGGCGGATATTATCACCCACCGCACCTATGAGAAGATGCATACCACTTTCCTGACCCCCATCGATCGTGAAGATATCTATGCCTTGGTCAATAAGATGGACAGCATCCTGGATATGACGGAAGCGTCTGCCATCAGGATGTCTCTTTACAAGATCAAGGCGCCGAAAGAGGAACTGATTCAGCAGGCTAAGTTACTCAATGAGGCCACCGCAAAGGTGAAGCAAGTTGTACGTGGTCTGCGGGATATGAAAAACGCCAAGATGATCCTGGACGCCTGCATCGAGATCAACACGCTCGAAAATGCCGGGGATCAAATTCTGAGATCAACAATGGCCAATCTCTTCGAACATGAGAAGGATCCCTTCGAGTTGATCAAGTGGAAAGAGATCTTTGAACGGTTTGAAGAGGCCATGGATGTCTGCGAGGATGTTTCCAACATTGTAGAAGGTATCGTCCTGAAAAATGGTTGATTCTTTCGCTTTTGTGGTTTTTCTGATCCTGGTGGCCCTGGCTTTTGATTTTCTCAATGGCTTTCACGACTCGGCCAATGCCATCTCGACCATTGTTTCCACCAGGGTGTTGTCACCACGCAATGCCGTGCTTTGGGCCGCTTTCTTTGAATTTGCAGCTGTTTTTTTTGTGGGAGTGCAGGTTGCCAATACCATCGGTACGGGGATCATTCATCCGGACATTGTCGACAACCTTCTCATCCTTGCTGCCCTGAGCGGAGCCATCCTCTGGAATCTCATCACCTGGTGGCTGGGTCTGCCCAGCAGTTCTTCTCATGCTCTCATCGGCGGGCTCATCGGCGCCGGGGTCATGAAAGGGGGATCCCAGGTTCTGGTCTGGGGTGGGATTACCAAAACAACCCTCTTTATTGTCCTGTCGCCGGCCATTGGTTTGATCCTCGGTCTGGCCCTGATGATTCTGGTTTTGAATTTAAGCCGGAATTCCAATGTAACCCGCTCGCAGAAAATCTTCCGAAAACTGCAACTTCTTTCCTGCGCGGTCTACAGCATGGGTCATGGGACCAACGATGCCCAGAAGACCATGGGCATTATTGCTATCATTCTTTACAGCAAAGGTCTCCTGGGGTCCCATTTTTATATTCCGGTCTGGGTGATCATTACCTGTTATACCGTCATCGCCTTGGGTATCATGTCCGGAGGGTGGCGCATTGTCAAGACCATGGGAACCAAAATCACGAAACTGCAACCCATGGGAGGATTCTGTGCAGAAACGGCAGCAGCCATCGCCATCATCGGAGCGTCGTTGGGAGGCATCCCTGTGAGCACGACTCATACGATCACCGGGGCCATTGTCGGCGTCGGCGCCACGAAGCGGTGGACGGCCGTCCGCTGGGGAGTGGCCGGAACCATCATCTGGGCCTGGGTTCTGACGATTCCTATGACTGCACTGATGTCCGCCGTCCTTTATGCTGCTCTCAAGGTCATTTTCTGATTATTTTGACAGGAGGGTTCCCCTATGCTGGAAAAAATCAAATGGCTCGGTCACTCGAGCGTTAAGATTGAAGCGGGGAAAATCATTTACATCGATCCCTGGAAGCTCAAAAGCAACCAGAAGGCCGATCTGATCCTGATCAGCCACAGCCACGGTGACCATCTGTCACCGGCGGACATCAAGAAAATTCAGAAAGAGGATACCGTTATCCTCGCGGCAAGCGATACCCTGTCGCAACTTTCCGGCGATGTGCGTCCCCTGAAGCCGGGTGAACAGGTGACGGTTCACGGTGTGACCGTCGAGGCTGTTCCGGCCTACAACATCGGTAAGCTTTATCATCCGAAGGCCAACAACTGGATCGGTTTTCTCATTACCGTGGGAGGCAAGCGGATCTATTACAGTGGGGATAGCGATGTCATTCCGGAAATGAAAGCGATTAAAGCCGACATCCTGATCCTGCCGGTCGGGGGGACCTACACGATGACCGCAAAGGAAGCGGCCGAAATTGCCAATCTGATCGGGCCGGAAGCAGCCATTCCTATCCACTACGGGGATGTGATCGGCACTTTGGATGATGCGACAAAATTCCAGGATCTCTGCAAAATCCACGTCGAAATCAAACCGATTGTGTCTGCGTAACCTATGGCCGGTGCCCTTTCATTGTTTCCCCTGAAAATAACAAAATCCCCAAAAAAGTTCTTGACAGCAATTGCTTTGTATGCAAAATGTAAGTGTACTAAATATATGGAGCGTGACGCCGATGATCATGGATAATCGTCTAATATTCCTAATTTTTTCAGCACAGCAGAAGCTAAGAATTTATCTGAATAATGCCCTGTCAGCGGCAGGCGGACGTGTCACTGTCGCCCAGGTGGGGATCCTGTTTCTGCTGAAACAGAAAGACGGTCGTACCATGACGGAATTGAGTCAGATTCTCGGCATCGACAATTCCACCATGACGGGACTCACCGACCGTCTGGAAAAAGCCGGTTTTGCTAAACGTCAAGCCAGCACTGGGGATCGCCGTGCCTCACACATCCATATTACTTCGGAGGGCCTTGCAGAGGTAGAGGGAGCGAAGCGGGTCATTCGGCAGGTTAATGAAGAAATCAAAACGGGTTTTTCCGAAGAAGAAATAGAGGCATTCAAACGGGTGCTCAACGGATTTTTTGATAAATTTCAGCGCAGCGGCAATGCAAAAAACCAAAGTCCCGCGTCGATGTCTTCACCCGCGACGTGAGGGAATAAAGGGGAGGGGATGTCAGCGGGCAAAAAGACAAGGTAATCATGGCAACTCATCTTGACGGTGAACTTGAAAAGCTGCAACACCATATCATCCGCTTCGTGGAAAAGGAAGTGGTTCCCGGGTTAAACGGGACCGATGAATTTCCCTTCACGCTCTGGCAGAAAATGGGTGAGGCTAAATTGCTAGGACTGGGACTTCCCGTCCCTTATGGCGGGTCGGGAGGGAACTGGCTTTCCGTCCTGGCAGCCGGTGAAGCCTTTGTCCGCCGCAGTCACAACATGGGCATGGCCCTGTCCTGGCTGATCCATCTGAGCGTCTCGCGTTTTGCCCTGCTGGGCTTCGGCAGCAGGCGGCAGATCGAGCAATGGCTGCCGCGCCTGGCCACCGGGAAAATCACCCTGTCCCTGGCGATATCCGAGCCCGGTACCGGGGCGCATCCCAAATATTTGCGGACGTCCGCATCCCGCGAGGGCGATGACTGGGTTCTGACCGGGGGAAAATCGTTTCTCACCAACGGACCCATGGCAGCTTTGTTTGTGATTCTCGCCGTCTCGGCGACGGAAGGCGATAAGAAACGACTGACCGCTTTCCTGGTGCCCCGGGAGACCCCCGGCCTTTCCCTGACTGATCCGATCCAGCTTGATTTTCTGAAACCCTCTCCCCACTGCGGGATCAGGCTTGATGCCTGCCGGGTTTCTTCCGATCATATCCTGGGTGAACGGGATGCCGCTTTCGAGCAAATCTCCAAACCGTTCCGGGAACTGGAAGATGTGATGCTTATGGGACCCATAGCGGGCGGGATGCAGGCCCAGATGGCCTCTCTGCTGGTCCTGATCGGAAAACAGGAGAGCTACACCGAAGAATTGAAAACAGCGATGGGTGAGCTGCAGTTTCAGCTCGACGCGCTGAGAATTCTGGCCTATGAAGCCGCCGCCATGCTTGACAGCGGCAGCCGCCACCCCGAATTTTCGTCTCTTCTGCTATCGTTCCGGTTCTTAGCCCGGTATTTTCAATCCCGTGTGGCCCAACTTCTCGATCAATGCGGGATTCAAACCGACCCGTCGTGGGCGATCCTGACAAAGGATTTGACCATGACCATCGGCTTGGCGGAAAATGTTGCGCTCATCAAACAGAAGAAAATAGGAGAAGCGCTTCTCCTTCAGAAAGGATAGCAATCATGCGGACCCTTCATGATGAAAAATTTTCCTCCCCCGAAGCTATCCGGCAGGGGTTTCAGGAACAGGGGTTTATTGCCAGCCGCCAGATCGCAACGACGGCCTATCTGGCCTACCACCTGGAGAAACCGCTGCTGGTGGAAGGCCCCGCCGGCGTGGGAAAGACGGAACTGGCCAAGACCACCGCGGCCTATCTTGACCTGCCCCTGATCCGGTTGCAGTGCTACGAGGGGTTGGATGAATCGAAGGCGCTCTATGAGTGGAAGTACGGCAAGCAACTGCTCTATACGCAGCTCCTCAAAGACAAGCTGGACAGCATCATTAACCGGGAAAACGGCTTTGCCGAGTCGATTGATAAATTGCACCGCTACGACGACATCTTTTTTTCCCGTCACTTTCTCGAACCCCGGCCGCTTCTGAAAGCCCTGCAGCAGGAAGAGGGCGCCGTGCTGCTGGTGGATGAGATCGACAAGTCCGATGATGAGTTTGAGGCCTTTCTGCTGGAAATCCTCTCCGATTTTCAGGTTTCCATTCCCGAAATCGGCACCATCCATGCCGTCACGAAACCAATCGTCTTTCTCACCAGCAACAACACCCGGGAACTCAGCGAGGCCCTCAAGCGCCGCTGCCTCCATCTCTTCATCCCCTTTCCCGAGCCGGCACTGGAAAGAAACATCATCCGCATCCGCGTACCCGGGATTTCGGAAAAGCTGGGCCGGCAACTGGTCGCCTTCATTCAGTCGGTGAGAAAACTGGACATCCGGAAGGCGCCATCCGTCAGCGAAACCATCGATTGGGCGCGGGTCCTGCTGATCCTTCATGGGGAAGAGTTGAATCCCGATCTGGTGCGGGACACCCTGAATATCTTCCTGAAATTTGAAGAGGATATTGCCGTGGTAACCGAACGACTCCATCAACTGACGACGAACGCCGTCAGATCTGCGGGAGACTGAGGATGGACCGGATCCTGAGCGATTTTATCGTTTCGCTCCGCCACGCCGGCGTCCGCATTTCTGTTTCGGAGACCCTGGACGCTCTGCACTCCGTCCGGCTGGTCGGCTATGAGGACCGGGAATCCCTCCGGGACGCCCTGATGGCCGCACTGCCAAAATCAGCACCGGAAAAGGAGATATTCAACCGGTGCTTCGATCACTTTTTCTCCTTTGATTATTTCGCCGATGCCAAATCGTCCCCGGACGCGCAACAAAGGCCCGTCTCGCTGGCGGCGGACGTTCCCCTGAGCCGGATGCTGCTGAACGGCGATCAGTCGGCGCTCGTCATGGCCATGCGGGAGGCGGCCCGCGCCGCTAACCTCACGGACATTCAATTCTTCACGCAACGGAGCCTGTATGCCCTGCGGATTCTGGACCGGATGGGGCTGCCGGCAATGGATGGGCAGATTCAGGCTATGCAGGCCACCGGATCACCCGGTGCAGCGCAGCAAGCGGCCGCGCTGGAAAAGGCGAGAACCATGCTGATGGATAACGTCCGGCGGTACGTGGAGCAGCAATTGGTCCTTAACACGCCCACGGCGACGGAAAACATCCTCTCATCCTATCTGCGCCATGCCAAACTGTCCATGCTGGAGCAGCAGCATTTTCAGGACATACATGTCATTATCCAGCGGATGGTCAAGCGATTGAACGACCTGCATTCACGGCGCAGAAAGACGGCGAAGCGTGGACAACTGGACTTCAAGAAAACCCTGCGGAAGAACATCACCTATCAGGGCTTCCTCTTCGATCCGAAATGGAAGAAGCGCAAGGTTGAACGGCCCGATCTCGTGGTCATCTGCGACATCAGCCGGTCGGTCATGCGGACGGTCCGGTTTCTGCTGATGTTTCTCTATGGTTTGAACAAGGCCATCGTCCGGATCAGAACCTTTATCTTCTGCTCCAATCTGATTGAAATCACAACGATTTTCGATGAATACCCCGTTGAGGTGGCCGTTGAGAAGATCCGTCTCGGGGCGGACCTGCCGATTCTCATGGGCCGGACCGATTATGACCAATCCTTCCGGGACTTCAAGACAAACCACCTGGGCAGTGTCACACGAAAGACCACCGTGCTCATTCTGGGCGATGCGCGGAACAATTACGCCGAGGCGCAGACGGGCATCCTCAAGTCGATGTATGAACGAAGCAAACGCCTGATCTGGCTCAACCCGGAGACGCCGTCGTTCTGGGGGACGGGGGATTCGGAAATGAAGAAATACGCTCCTTTTTGCAGCATGATCAAGGAATGCAACACCCTGCATCACCTGGAGGGGGTCGTCACGTCCCTTGTTCACCGCCATCATTGATCGCCTTTGAAAAATGGATTCGCCGCTCGCGAACCATTTTTCATGATGAAGCAAACCCAATACACAATAAGGAGGAATAGGGATGCAAAATATGATTCATGGTGGTGATTCTTTACAGCAGCATCCACAGCGTCAAAGCTGCCAGACCTGTCTTTATCGGGATCACCATGACGCCAATAGCCGGGATAACTGTTCCCGCTTTGCCCGGTTTGTCGATCATCTGATCCATGAGACCTCCAAGGACTGTGATTACTGGTCGCCTGACCCCTCTCATCTATAACCTTCCGCCCGAAAAAAATCGTATACAAAACTTGACACGGGGGAATTCATGTTTATTTTATGTCGGTGTTAATCAGAGGTGTCTTACTATTGTCTTAAAAAAACTAACAATATAATCGTGAAAGGAGAGTTTAAAGCATGAAAATCAGACCGTTACAGGACAGAGTTATTGTTAAGCGTGTAGAAGAAGAGGCAAAGACCAAGGGGGGGATCATCATTCCTGATACCGCCAAGGAAAAACCCATTGAGGGTGTTGTCATTGCCGTCGGCAAGGGTAAAGCTACGGAAAACGGAACTCTGGTGAAACCGGACGTGAAGGCCGGTGACCGGATCCTTTTCAGCAAATACGGCGGGACGGAAGTCAAAATTGATGGTGTCGAGCACCTCATCATGAGAGAAGACGATATTCTGGGTGTCATTGAAAAATAAATTATAGATCATATCATAAGGAGGATTAAGTAGATGGGAGCAAAAGTACTTCAGTACGATGAAGAAGCAAGAAAATCGATTCTCAGGGGTGTCAACACCCTGGCGGATGCCGTTAAGGTTACCCTCGGTCCCAAAGGCAGGAACGTTATCCTGGATAAGAGCTTTGGCGCCCCCACGGTGACCAAGGACGGCGTGACCGTTGCCAAAGAGATTGAACTGGAAGACAAATTTGAAAATATGGGCGCCCAGATGGTGAAGGAAGTGGCCAGCCGGACCAGTGATGTGGCCGGTGACGGCACCACGACCGCCACGATTCTGGCCCAGGCGATTTATCGGGAAGGTGCCAAGACGGTCGCCGCCGGCAGCAACCCCATGGATGTGAAACGCGGTATCGACAAGGCGGTGGAAACTGTTGTAGCCGAGCTGAAAAAGATGAGCAAACCGACGAAAGACCAGAAGGAAATCGCCCAGGTTGGCACTATTTCCGCCAACAACGATGAGGCGATCGGCGGGATCATTGCTGAAGCGATGGGCAAAGTCGGCAAAGAAGGCGTCATCACCGTAGAAGAGGCCAAGGGTCTGGAAACGGAACTGGAAATCGTAGAAGGGATGCAGTTCGACAGGGGTTACCTCTCCCCCTATTTCGTTACCAACGCTGAAAAGATGGAAGTCAACATGGAAGACTGCTTCATCCTGATCAATGAGAAGAAGGTCAGCAACATGAAAGACCTGCTGCCCATTCTCGAACAGATTGCCAAGATGGGCAAACCCCTCCTGATTATTGCTGAAGACATCGAAGGCGAAGCACTGGCGACTCTGGTGGTCAACAAGCTGCGCGGGACCCTCCATGTGGCAGCCGTAAAGGCTCCCGGATTCGGTGACCGCCGCAAGGCCATGCTGGAAGACATCGCGATTCTTACCGGCGGTAAAATGATCTCCGAGGATATGGGTTACAAGCTGGAGAACACCCAGATGGAAGATTTGGGCCGCGCCAAGAAAATCACCATCGATAAGGACAATACAACCATTATCGACGGCGCCGGCAAACGGGCCGACCTCGAAGGCCGGGTGAAACAGATTCGTGCCCAGATTGATGAAACCACCTCTGATTATGACCGTGAAAAACTTCAGGAAAGACTGGCCAAGCTGGTGGGCGGCGTCGCCGTGATTAAAGTCGGTGCGGCAACGGAAACCGAAATGAAAGAGAAAAAAGCCAGAGTGGAAGACGCTCTCAATGCGACCCGCGCGGCCGTGGAAGAAGGTATTGTTCCCGGCGGTGGTGTGGCCTACATCCGGACCCTGCCTGCCCTCGACAAAATGAAGCTGGATGGGGATCAGCAGATCGGTGTCACGATTGTCAAGAAGGCCCTGGAAGAGCCGCTCAAGATGATCGCCGCCAATGCCGGTATGGAAGGCAGCATCGTTGTGGAGAAGGTCAAGGAAAAGAAGGGTGCCTTCGGCTTCAACGCCCGGACAGACCAGTATGAAGATATGATCTCCGCCGGTGTTATTGATCCTACCAAGGTGACCCGTTTCGCTCTGCAGAATGCCGCATCCGTGGCCTCTCTGATGCTGACCACGCAGTGCATGATTGCAGACAAGCCGGAAGAGAAGGGTGCGGGCGGTATGCCCCCGATGCCTCCCGGCGGTGGTTACCCAGGCATGATGTAATATTGCTGTAGATGTAACCTATTTTAAAAAAGCCCTCTGCCAGACCGGCAGGGGGCTTTTTTTATTTGAAAGTGGTCAATATCTGTGGTAACTTTCCCAATTCGTAAACAACTCTTAAGGAGTGTACTATGGACTACAAAGACAGTCTGAATCTTCCGAAAACCGACTTTCCCATGAGAGCCAATCTCTCTAAAAAAGAACCGGAGATGCTGAAAATGTGGGAGGGAATAAACATTTATCAGAAGATCCGCGATGTTTCGAAAGGACGGGAAGTCTATATCCTGCATGATGGTCCCCCCTATGCCAACGGCAACATCCATCTGGGGACGGCACTCAACAAGATTATCAAGGATATGGTGATCAAGGCCAAGAATATGACGGGCTTCGACAGCATTTATGTGCCCGGCTGGGACTGTCACGGCCTGCCCATCGAGCATCAGGTCGACAAGGAACTGGGTGAGAAGAAAAATGACCTGTCCCAGGCGGATAAACGCCGTTTCTGCCGGAAATATGCGGAAAAATATGTGGACATTCAGCGGGAGCAGTTCAAGCGCCTTGGTGTCTTCGGGGAATGGGATCATCCCTATCTGACCATGACCTATGATTATGAGGCGATTACCGTTGCCGAATTCGGCAAGCTCTTCCTGAACGGCAGCGTCTATAAGGGGAAAAAACCGGTCTATTGGTGCGCCACCTGTAAAACGGCCCTGGCCGAAGCGGAGGTGGAGTACGCCGACCACCATACCCCGTCGATTTACGTCAAGTTTTCCATGATTTCGGATGTTGCGGCCGTCCGTCCGAAGCTGGCAGACAAGAAGGTCCATGTCATAATCTGGACTACAACTCCCTGGACAATTCCGGCCAACCTGGCCATTGCCTTCCACAAGGAAATTATCTATGCAGCCGTGGAAATCGAAGGCGAAGTCCTGATCCTCGCCAAGGATCTCCTTGATTATTGCCTTGATGCCTTCGGTTATCAGGGGAAACCTTATAAAATTGTGGATGAATTTCCGGGTGCGGTTATGGAGGGACTCAAATGTCGGCATCCTCTGATCGACCGGGAGAGCGTGCTGATCTTGGCGCCCTTTGTCACCCTCGATGCCGGGACGGGCTGTGTCCATATCGCCCCAGGCCACGGCCAGGAGGATTACGAAATCGGGATGCAATACGGGCTGGACAACTATGCCCCTGTGGACGAGGACGGCAATTTCACTCCTGATGTCAAGGATTTTGCCGGACAATTTGTCTTTGATGCCAATGACGCTGTCAATGATAAGTTGAAAGAAGTGGGCGCCTTGTTAGGCCTCGTGGATATCGAGCATTCCTATCCCCACTGCTGGCGCTGCAAGCAGCCGATCATTTTCCGTTCCACCGAGCAGTGGTTTATCTCCATGGAAAAAAATGACCTGCGGAAAAAAGCCCTTCAGGCCATCGATGCGGTCCACTGGATCCCTGCCTGGGGCCGGGACCGGATCTACGGCATGGTGGAAAACCGGCCCGACTGGTGTATTTCCCGACAGCGCCTCTGGGGGGTTCCGATTACCATATTTTATTGCAGCCATTGCGGTAAGGAACTGATGACGAAACCCATGATGGATTACATTGTCGCACTGGTCCGGGAGCATGGCGCCGATGTCTGGTTTGAACGGGAGGCCCAAGGCCTGATGCCCGCCGGAACGGTCTGCACTCATTGTCAGAATGACACCTTCAAAAAGGAGACGAACATTCTGGATGTGTGGTTTGATTCCGGTGTCAGTCATGCGGCTGTGCTGGAAACCAGGCCCAATCTCCGGTCGCCTTCCGATATGTACCTGGAGGGGAGCGATCAACACCGGGGCTGGTTCCACTCATCCCTTTTAGAATCGGTGGGCACGCGCAACCGGGCGCCTTACGAGAGCGTCCTCACGCACGGTTTCGTCGTGGATGGCGAAGGGAAGAAGATGTCCAAGTCGGTGGGGAACGTCATTGACTCCCAGGAGATTATTGATCAATATGGCGCGGAGATCCTGAGACTCTGGGTTGCTGCCGAGGATTACACCGTTGATATCCGTATTTCCGATGAGATCCTGAAGCGGCTGGTGGAAGCCTACCGCAGAATTCGCAATACCAGCCGTTATATTCTGGGGAATCTCTACGATTTTGACTGTCAGCAGGATGCCGTGGTGCTGAAGGATATGGAAGAAATTGACCGCTGGGCCCTACACCGGCTTCAGGAGGTGATCAAGCGGGTCCGAGAGGCTTATGAAAAATATCAGTTCCATGTGGTTTATTATACCCTTTATAATTTTTGTACCGTCGATCTGAGCGCCCTTTATCTGGATGTCCTTAAAGACCGGCTTTATACCGCGAAAGCAGCCTCCGGGGAGCGGCGATCCGGCCAAACGGCCATGCACATCATCCTGGAGACGATGGTCCGGCTTCTGGCGCCCATCCTGACTTTCACCGCAGAAGAGGTGTGGGCGGCCCTGCCGGCTTACGGGGGAAAAGTAAGGAGTATTCATCTGACCCAGTTCCCTGAAGTGAACGAGGCCTATCTGAATCCCGAACTGGGTGAGCGCTGGAAGACCCTGATTATGCTGAAGGGTGAGATTTCCAAGGCGGTTGAAATGGCCCGAAAGAACAAAGTCGTAGGACATCCCCTGGATGCTGCCGTCGATATCAGCCCGCCGGAGAAGCTTCGCCCTTTCCTGGAACGCCATCAGGAAGATTTAAGGACCCTGTTAATCGTGTCGCAGGTCAATCTCGTCGAGAAAGACGATATTCAGGCACCTTATCAGAGCACGGAATTTGAGGGGCTGACGATCGGCGTGTCCAGGGCCCGGGGGCAGAAGTGCAACCGGTGCTGGATTTATAGTGAAAAAGTAGGTACGAATCCGGACCATCCGACGGTCTGTGAAAGGTGTGTGAAAAATCTTTGAAAAGAAAATACGTCCTTTTTGGTGTGACCACACTCCTGATCATTCTGATGGATCAGCTCACCAAATTCCATATTGATTCATCCATGATGCTGCATGAATCCTTTCCCGTGATCCAGGGACTCTTCAGCATCACTTATGTCCGGAATCCCGGGGCGGCCTTCGGTTTTCTGGCCACGGCCGCACCACCTTTTCGTTACCTCTTTTTTGTGGCCGTGACGGTGACGGCGATTGTCCTGATTTTCCATTATATCCGGAAAAGCAAGGCCGAGGAGCTGATGCTGACGTTTTCCCTCTCTCTGATTCTTTCCGGTGCCCTCGGTAATCTCATGGACCGCATCCGCTTCGGGGAAGTGATTGATTTCCTGGATGTCTATATTGGCTCCTACCACTGGCCGGCATTTAATATAGCCGACTCGGCCATATCCGTCGGGGCCGTCATCCTGCTCGTCGAACTTATCAGGCGAGGGAAAGAAAGGGATATGGATTTCAAGGATCCAAGGCTGTGAATATGAAGATTAACCCGAGGACTTTTCTTGCCAGGCAGTTCTCCCCGGCGAGGATCTTCATTTTCAGTTTTGCTGTTGTTATTCTGCTCGGCGCCATTCTGCTCTGGTTGCCCTTTTCAGCCGGCAGAAATCCCATCAGCTTTGTCGATGCGCTCTTTACATCAGCTTCGGCGGTTTGTGTGGCCGGATTGACCGTTCTGGATCTTGGCACAGATCTGACCTTCGGCGGGCAGATCGTGACTCTGTTTCTCTTCCAGGTCGGCGGTCTGGGAATTATCACCTTCTCGGTCGTCCTTTTCGGCCTCATGGGGCGGAGTATTTCCTTCAGGGGCCGGGAAATTGTCCAGTCCACCTTTCTGCATACCCCCCGCCGGGATTTTATCGTGATTGCCAAGTGGGTTCTGCTGTCGACGTTTATCATTGAAGGGATGGGAACTTTTTTTCTGTTTGTTCGCTTTTCTCAGGACTTTTCTCCAGGGCATGCCTTCTACCAGGCGCTCTATCATGCCGTTTCCGCTTTCAACAATTGCGGATATTCGCTGTTTTCCGACAATCTGGCGGCTTATCAATCCGATGTGATCGTCAATCTGACCGTCGCCGGCCTGATCATCCTCGGCGGGATCGGGTTTATCGTTCAGTATGAGGTGGTTTCCCGGCTCAGAGGGCTGCAGAAGAAACTGTCCATCCATACCCGGGTCGTTCTGATGACCACGGCCATTCTGCTGCTGGTCGGCGCCAGCTTTTTTTACCTCTTTGAAATGAATCATATTCTGAAAGGAGCCTCGCTGAAGACACAGCTTTTGACGTCTTTCTTTCAGTCCGTGACTCCGAGGACCGCCGGTTTTAACACCGTCGATATCGGTCAGTTGACCAACGCGACGATTCTCGTCATGATGATCCTCATGTTTATCGGTGCTTCTCCCGGATCGACCGGGGGCGGGATCAAGACGACCAGTTTTGCCCTGCTCATGCTGATGATCTGGAACCGCTTCAAGGGCAGCGAGGATGTGAATGTTTTTAATCGGACCATTCCCAGGGAAATCTTGATGCGGACGATTGCGATTATCTTTGCCTCGGCTTTTTCTATCTGCCTGATTACGTCTGTCCTTTTATTTACCGGAGGCGTTGGGAATCTCCATCCCACCCAGAGTCGCCATTTTTTTGTGGAGTATCTTTTTGAAACTATTTCGGCCTTTGGAACGGTGGGCCTTTCCATGGGGATTACCGCCAAGATGGATGATATTCAAAAACTGGCGATTATTCTCATGATGTTTGCCGGGCGCGTTGGCCCCCTGACCCTGGCCTTTTCCTGGTATTCTTCTCGACGGAGCATTACTTACGCGGAAGAGTCGGTTATGGTCGGGTAATGATCAAGAGTTCGGGATAAGGAGAAAGGAATCATGAAACGTATTATTGTGATCGGATTGGGTATTTTCGGGGTAAATATCGTTAAGGAACTTTATGAAAGTGGATTTGAAGTCATTGCGATCGATAAAAATAAAGAGGCGATTCAGAAAATAAGAGATTTTTCGACCAAAGCCATTGTGGCTGACGGTATGGATAAGGAGGTTATGGAGGCGATCGGTATCCACGCAGATGATGTGGTCATCATTTCCTTTGGCGAGGATCTGGCGGCCAGCACTCTGATCACGCTTCACCTCAAGCAATTGAAGGTTAAAAATATCATCGTCAAGGCCCCCAATGAGGAGCACAAACAGATCCTGGAGAAGGTAGGGGCAACGGACGTAATCATTCCGGAGAAGGAAATCGCCTGCAAAGTGGCCAAGAGCCTGATTTCTCCCAATGTTCTGGATTACCTTCCCCTATCCGACGACTATATGATTTTTGAAATGGCTCCTCCAAATAGCTTTCTCGGTAAGACTATTGCCGACCTGCAGTTGAGAAGCAAGTATCACATCGAAGTCATCGCCATCCGGGACATCCTGTCCGACCGGATTCACATGGTTCCCCAGGCCAATTTTGTGATCAAGGATGGTGAGGTCCTGGTGGTCGTCGGCAAGGAAAAGGATATCCAGAAGATCACATAATCATCGGACACTCTTTATAGAGCGATGGTGGCGTCAACGGCAACGACGCCCTGCGCATGGACGATCAGGGGATTGATATCGATCTCCTGAATTCGGGGATAGGTCAGGCCGATGCTCCCCAGAGCTACAAGAATCCGGGCAATCTCGTCCCGGTTGACCGGTGGGAATCCTCTGAATCCATTGAGAATCTTCTGACCCTGGAGGCGGTTAATGAGCGCCAGCGCTTCCTGATGGTGCAGAGGGGCCATGGCAAAAGCGACGTCTCGGAAAACTTCGGCCATCATCCCGCCCAGGCCGATCATTACACAGGGTCCGAATTGGGGATCCCTCATCAGCCCGAGGATCAGTTCGACACTGCCTTTGATCTGTTTCTGGACGAGGACATGCCCTCTGTCGTTCATCCTTTTCATGAGCATTTTATATGTCCGGGTCGCTGACGTTTTGTTGTGAATATCCAGATAGACCAATCCCAACTCTGTTTTGTGGACACCCCCTGCTTGCAGCCCTTTCATAACCAGAGGAAAGCCGATCCGGGCTGCTGCGTTTATACACGCCTTCTGATTTGCCGCGATTTCTTCTTCCACGATGGGGATGTCGTAAGTCTTCAGGATCTGTTTTGACACATGTTCATCCAGCGGTCCGGTGGCCTCATTGAGGAATCGTTGAAGCTCGGGCGCTAATGGCGATGATCCGTTTGGTTTTTGAGCGGAGATGGCCGGTATCGCCTGTTTTTTTCGGTGCATGACGGTAGAAAGGCATTCTACGGCCCGGTAGAGTTCCTGGAATACCGGGACACCGTATTGACGGGCGGTGATTTGCGTTTGAAAGGCTTCATCCCGTCTGCCCAGCAGCCAGATGAAAACAGGCTTGCCGGCCGTGCGTGATTGCTCAGCAAGGTCCGCGAGGTTAACCCTGATCCGGAAATTTCCGACAAAGACGTGTAAAAGTACGGCATCCACATTCGGATCGGCAAGAACCGCCTTCATCGCTGCGCTGTAGATATCCACATCGGTGGCGGCATGTTTTTCCATGGCCGGCCATAAATCGACCGGATTGGCCACCGGCATCCAATCGGGAAAGATGCCCTTCAGTCTCTTTCTGGTTTCATCGGAAAGCTCGGCCACCGTGAGATTCATCTCTTCGATGAAGTCAGACGAGACAATCCCCGCACCGCCGCTAAAGGTCAGGATGGCAATGCGACCTTTGGCCTCCACGGGCTTTTCAGGAACAATAGCAAGGGAACGGCAGAGGTCCATCATCTGTTTGAAATCGTAGGCTTCGATGACACCAGCCTGCGCCAGGACCCCGGCAATAATCCGCTGATTTCCCGCCAGACTGGCCGTATGGCTCATGGCGGCCTGGGCTCCCTTCTGGCTTTTGCCCCCCTTCAGGACCACAATCGGTTTATGACTGCTCCGGCAAAGATCGATAAAGCGCCGACCGTCTGGGATCGATTCAAGGTAAAAACCGATGACCGCCGTATCCGGATCTTCCATCAGCCAGGGGAGAAGATCGCACTCATTGACATCCATTTTGTTGCCCACGGAGCATACCTTACTGATCCCCATGATCCCATGGGTCATGATATCCACCAAAAAACCGGCAGAAAGCATACCGCTCTGGACTACGAGGGAGACATTGCCCGGCACCAGGCCGAGTTGTAATGCCTTTGGATCCAGGAAGGAGAAGGCATGACCATGGACCGCATCGACCAGCCCCATACAATTCGGCCCCCAAAGCCGGATACCTGACTTCTTGGCCATGTCGATCAAGGCCTGCTGGAGAATCCTGCCCTCTTGCCCGGCTTCGGCAAAGCCGCCCGATTCGATCATGACGCCGGGGATACCTTTGCGAATACAATCTTCGACGGCGGGAGGAACCATTTTTGCGGGGACGAAAACAATGGCCAGATCGATCGGGTCAGGTATCACGCTGACAGAAGGATAACAGGGTAAACCCTCAATTTCTTCATAGCGGGGATTGATCGGATAGATCCGCCCCCCATAACCGGCCATCAGATTTTTAAGGATGGAGTATCCCCCCTTGAAGGGGTTTGGGGTTGCGCCCACCACTGCAATTGCTTTCGGATTGAAAAAGAAGTCCATGGCTGCTCCTTATGGTTTTATGATGATCACATCGAGATACTTTCTTCCCCACTTTTTGGCATCATCGATATCCGGGAAAAAGATATCAATATGTTCGCCCTTAATGGCCGTGCCGATGTCCTGCACTTCCCCCCAACCATAACCGGGGATGTACATCTTGGTGCCATAGGGATAGCGGCTGATATCCGCCGCGATGGTGCCTTTTTTGGCTTTGGTTCCGGAGGAGGTTACGCCCACTTTTTTTCTTTCACCCTCGCGGGGTCCGTAGGCATAGACCGGGGGCATCAGGCAACAACCGTATTTGTACTTCCAACCGGTCGACTTCTGGCCGGCATCGTAGGCTGTAACCAGCATCTTTCGGGTGATTTGTTTTTGACCCTTGTCACGGGGCAGGGTGCTGCACCCGAAGATGAACAGGATCGTCAAGATGACAAAAAAGACCGGAATGAGCTGTTTCCTTATACGGATCATGCCTGCTTTCTGCCCCGTCAGAATTGAAGCAAGACCTACCATAAGGGGGATCAGGAGATCAAGCCGATTCTGTCTTTATGTCATGAGGGTCGGCAGGAAAGTGGCAATGGATGGGAATAGAATGAGCAGCAGTGCTGTCGGTTGCCGACGGAAACGGAATGATTCGCACCGCTCTCATCCGACGCCCTGCACCTCTTTCGGGATGTGGATCATATCGGCCGACTGTCAATGACTTGCGCTATTTTTCCATCCTGTCTTGGCAGGCTTTTGGGTTCGACCAATTTGACCGTGACATCGATGCCAATCACCGATCGGAGCCGCTTTCTGAGCATCTCCAGGAAAGCCCGTTGGCGTTGCATTTCAAGCGAAAAGATTTCTTCCGTTACCTCAATTCTCACCTCCAGGATATCCATGGCGCCCTTCCGGGCAATCATCATCTGATAGAGGGGGGCGCCCTGCACCATGCTGAAAAGGACTTCTTGAATCTGCGAAGGGAATATGTTCACTCCTCTGATGATGAGCATGTTATCGGAACGCCCCATCGTCTTTTTCATGCGCACCAAAGTCCTGCCGCAGTCGCATTTTGCATAGTCGAGGCACGTTATATCCCCGGTCCGGTAGCGGATCATGGGAAAGGCTTCCTTGGTAAGGGTCGTCAGAACAAGTTCGCCCACGCTGCCTGGCGGCAAGGGGACTCCCGTTTCAGAGTCGATGATCTCCGGTATGAAAGCATCTTCGCACAGATGCATACCGTTCTTGCACAGACACTCACCCGCAACACCCGGTCCAATAACTTCCGACAGACCGTAGTTGTCGGTTGCGCTGAGACATAGCCTGCTCTCAATCTCCCTGCGCATGGTTTCCGACCAGGGTTCCCCGCCAAAAAGCCCAACCTTCAGGGACAGTCCCTTCGGATCCATCCCGATTCGTTCCATGCGTTCCGCCAGGATAATGGCATAGCCCGGCGTGCAGACCAGGGCCGTTGTTCTGTAATCCTGCATGATCATGATCTGCTTTTCCGTGTTCCCTGTGCTCGTGGGGATGACGGATGCGCCAATGGTCTCCGCCCCATAATGCAGGCCGAAGGCACCGGTGAAAAGTCCATAATGGAAGGCGATCTGTACTACATCATCATGGGTGACCCCGGCCGCGGTCATAAAACGGGCCGCCAGATTAGACCACATCCGGATATCGTTTTTAGTATAGCCGACCACAATGGGTTTACTGGTTGTCCCCGAGGAGGAATGGATGCGGACAACTTCCCTGAGCGGCACAGCGAACATTCCATAGGGATAATTGAGGCGCAGATCCTCTTTGGTGGTAAAGGGCAGCCTCATCAAGTCGGACAATGATTGCATATCCTCCGGAATGACCCCAAGTTCATTGAATCTTTTCTGATAATGGGTGACATTCTTGTGCACCCGGTTCATTGTCGATTGAAGCCTTTCCAGCTGCAGCTGTTCAAGCTCATCCCGTGACATGCACTCGTGGAGATAGTCCCAGGTTTTCATAAAACCTCCCGGCGATTGATCGGTCATTATCGTTCCCATATCTCTTTCTTGTCTCTGCCGAGATAGGCCCGTTGAACGTCTTTGTTCTCCAGTAACTCGGCGGCGCTACCCTGAAGAATCACCCGTCCGGTTTCAAGCACGTACCCTCGATCGGCCATCTTCAAGGCTGCCCGTGCATTCTGCTCAACCAGAAGAATCATGGTTCTTTTTTCCCGTGACAGATGTTCGATGACCCTGAAAATCTCCTGGACTACCAGCGGCGCCAGGCCCATGGAGGGTTCATCGAGGAGCAGCAATTTCGGTCTTGCCATGAGGGCGCAGCCGATGGCCAGCATCTGCTGCTCTCCTCCCGAAAGGGTCCCGGCCAGTTGCTTTCGTCTCTCCAAAAGGATAGGAAACAGGGCGTAAACCATCTCTATGGATTCTCTCGCTTCTTTCCTCCCACCCCTTTTTCTGTATTGCAGATAGGCGCCCAATAGGAGGTTATCCTCCACCGAAAGGGGTTTAAAAACCTGCCTTCCTTCCGGGACCTGCGAAATGCCGAGTTCGACGATCTTGCAGGATGAAAGATCGCTAATGGGAGCGCCCGCAAAGGAAATCTGGCCGCTCTTGGGAGGCACAACACCGGACAGGGAGTTCAGGAGCGTTGTTTTACCGGCCCCATTCGCACCGATCAGCGCAACAATTTCACCTTCCCTCAAGTGAAGGGAGACATTTTTCAGAGCATGAATCTTACCATAGTATGTGTTGATATTCTTAATCGTCAGCATGGACGTACGCCGCAGTAAAGTAAGGATTAAATGTTGTCCGGCAGCATATAGCCTTTTCAAACTGCCGTCAACTTTCGCCTAAATAGGCGGTGATAACAGCCGTGTTTTCCTGAATCTCCCGCGGCGTCCCTTCCGCCAGCTTGCGCCCGAGGTCCAGGACAACAACGGCATCGCAGACATCCATGACCAGATCCATATCATGTTCCACCAGCACCACCGTGACTCCCGATTCCCTGATTCTTCTGATGAGAGCAGCGAGTCTGATGGTTTCATGGCTGTTCAGCCCGGCGGCAGGCTCGTCCATCAGAATCATCCGGGGCTCAAGAGCCAGGGCCCTGGCAATTTCCAGGAGCCTCCCCTTGCCGAAGGGCAGGTTTCCCGCCGTTACTTCGGCCAGTTCCACCATTCCCGTAAATTCGAGCCACTGCAAGCCTCTCTCTCTGATATACTTTTCTTCCCGGATGTGGCCGGGCAGCTTGAAGGCACAGGAGAGGATACCACTCTTGCTCTTCGTGTGGAGACCCACCATGACATTTTCGAGAACTGTCATCTGTCCGAACAATTCCACATTCTGGAAGGTGCGCACCAAACCAAGCCTTGCCAGCTTCTCCGGTGCAAATCGGGAAATGTTTTTTCCCCCCAGATAAACGTTCCCGGAATTCTGAGGATAGATCCCGCTGACGATATTGAAAAGCGTGGTCTTGCCGGCCCCGTTGGGGCCGATGATTCCGGTGATGGTCCCGTCTTCAACGGAAAATGAAACCTCTTCCAGCGCGATGAGCCCGCCGAAGACTTTGGTTATTCCCTCCAGTCTAAGCATTCAATCGGGCTCCTTCCTCAACCCGGAAGACACAGCAGATGCAAGCCATCGAATGCCGCTCATCAGGCCGCCCGGCATAAACATGGTCATCAGGATCAGGAGTAATCCATAAATCACGATGTCAAAGTCCTGGAAGACCCGCAGAAATTCCGGAAGCATGGTCAAAATAGCAGCACCGAGGAACGAACCATAGATGCTGCCAAGACCGCCGATGATCACCATGGTCACCAGTTCTATGGAAAAGTTGAAGCCGAAAGAAGCGGGTGAGACAAATGTCATGGTGTGAGCATAAAGGCTTCCGGCGATGGCGGATATGAGAGCGGAGATGGAAAAAATTTGCACTTTCAGGAAACTCACATTGACGCCCATGACTCGGGCGGCCACCTCTGAATCGTGGATGGACCGGAGCGCTCTACCGATCCGGGAGTCGGACAGGTTGATGGACAACAGCATGATGAAAAGGGTGAACCCCCAGATCAGAAAATAGTTCTTCATGTCGCTGTCAAAGATCAATGGGCCCACAAGAAGATTGGGGATCTCGGACATGCCCGATGGACCGCCGGTCAGAGCGACGGTTTCATTAAAAAAGATATACATGATGATGCCAAAACCGAGGGTGGCCATGGCCAGATAATGTCCCTTCAGCTTCAGAATGGGAAAACCTATGATGAAGGCGAGGCCTCCGACGGAAATAGCCGACAGCATCATGGCGAACCAGGGATCGACGGCATATCGGGTTGTCAGAATCCCGGAAATATAGGCACCAAGACCAAAGAAGGCCGCGTGCCCGAGAGAAATCTGACCGGCGAACCCGAGCAACAGGTTCAGAGCGATGGCAAGCATCGTATTGATACCGACAAAAACCAGGACGTTCAGCAGGTAATTGCCTGCGAGAAAAAGCGGTGTCATCAAGACGGCAATCGCAAAGAATAAAAATGTCGTCAGGTTCTTTTTCCCTTTGGTCATCGTCATCGGTACCCTCAAGAAATGATTAAACCCTTTCCGTTTCGGATGTATTGAATATCCCCTGGGGTCTGACAAAGAGAATGACCAGCAGGATGATGAAGGCGATGGCATCTTTGTAACTGGCTGAGACGAGACCCGCCCCCAGAGATTCCAGAATCCCGAGCAGCAGTCCGCCGATGACCATGCCGATCCCGGTGCTCATCCCGCCGATAATGGCGGCGCAAAACCCTTTCAGTCCGAGCATGATTCCTACGTCATAAGAGGTCATGGTCAGCGGTGCAATGATGATTCCCGCCATCGACCCCATGGCCGAACTGATGGTGAAGGAGAGAAGGACCATCTTTCTGACATCGATTCCGACCAGGCTGGCAGCCCGGCGGTTGTAGGAGCAAGCACGCATGGCCTTGCCAACAATGCTGTAGTTGAAAAAGAGCCGGCTGGCTATGATGGCCACGAGGGTGATGGCAAATATCCAGAGGTGTTGGGGAAGAAGGGTCGCTCCCGCGAGATAAAGGGGGTCATTCCCTGAAAAAGAAGGAAGTGCATGGGTATCTTTACCCCAGATGAGCATGGCCACACCGCGGATCAGGATGCTTCCCCCGATCGTGATGATGACCAGATTCAGTGGCGTGGCCTTCCTGAGAGGCCTGATCGCGAAACGCTCAAAAGTGATACCGACAGCTGTGGCGGCTGCAATGGCGAGAATAGCAGCCGGTATCAGCGGCATATTCATGAAGGTGAGGAAGAAAATGGTCAACATCCCGCCGAGCATCACAAACTCCCCTTGGGCAAAGTTGATGATCCCGGTAGCGTTGTAGATGATGGAGAAGCCAAAACCGATCAGAGCGTAGATGGCACCATTAGAGAGGCCGGATAATGCATATTGGATGAGTTGCCGGGAATATTCCATCACTTTTGTTTCCTATACGAATAAAGATTAAAGCGGAGCAGATCATGCCATCATCTGCTCCGCCATTTTGATGTGCCGAGATCTTTGAAAAATGGATTTATCTCGGCTCAAAAATCTTTTTCGCTATCATGATGATCCACAAAACAGACACAAGGGTGACTTGCTGATTTGCGAAAACCATTTGATCTGCCGTTTACAAACCATTTTTCATGGTTTATGCAAAGATCACGTGCCGCAGATTGCCAATCGGCGTCATTTAATGAGTGTCCAGCCTTTTTTCTTGACTTCAACCAGGACGAAGGCATCTTTCGTCAGGCCGGCATGATCCTGCAGAGAGAAATTGAATATACCACCTATCCCGGAAAAATTCTGTATTTTCTCCAATTGATCCCGGATGGCTGCCGGTGTATCTGCCCCCTTCTCGATGGCGCTTTTCAAAAGCATCACAGCATCCCAAGCATGACCTCCAAAGTGATCGCCTTCCGCCCGGTACTGTTTCTGGTAATTTTTGATGAAGCTCAGCAGCGCCTTTTTCTGTCGATCGGTGTTGGGCAGGAGATTGGCCACCAGAACGCGTCCGGATGGCAGGATGATCCCTTCGGCGGCATCACCGGCGAGTTCAATGAATTTTTTAGAAGAAACGCCGTGACTCATATAAAGGGGCATATGAAGTCCCAACTGCTTGACATTTCTAGCGATAATAGCAGGACCAGGGTTTGTCCCCCAACAGATTAAAGCCTGAGTCTTGCTGTCCCGGATCTTGGTCAGCTGAGCAGTCATGTCCGTATCTTTGGGTCCGTATGTGTCATCAGAAATAATCTGGATGCCGAATTTCTTTGCCTGGATGTTCAGTTGTTCTCGCCCGGATGAACCGAACGAATCGGAAACAGTTAGGATGGCCACCTTGCTGATTTGGCGTTTCTTCAGATGTTCGTAAATCCTGGCTACGGCAAGAGAGTCGTTCTGGGCCGTCTTGAAGACCCATTTTTTGACAGGGTCGGTGATTTTTATCCCGGCTGCACAGGAGATCAGGGGGATATGCGCCTTCTCCACCAGGGGGATGACCGCCATCGTATCTCCGGTCGTGCTGGGACCGATAATCGCAACGACTTTGTCTTCTTTGATGAGTCGTGTGGCGACCTGAACGGCCTTGGTGGCATCCCCTTGGGTATCGTAGATCACAAGCTGCAGCTTGTGACCCCCGATTCCTCCATTTCTGTTTATCTCGTCAACCACCATCTGAGCAGTGTTGCGCTCTGGTTCGCCGAGAAATGAGGGGGGGCCAGTTATGGAAAAAAGCGCACCGATCTTGATGGGCGGTGCCGCCAGGGCGGGGGACGTCATCCACATTGATAATAATAAAGTGGCCAATAAACTACAGATTCTCTTAGACATAATAAACCTCCATATTCTTTGTTTGATTGAGGATTACGCTTTGAAAACATGATCAAGACAGATTCGGATCCTGATCTGAATAACAAAACGCTGCAGCAAATGATCCAGAGGGAATTAATAATTGTTGATTCTGTGGAAGGCCTGCTTACCCATGCGAGACTCGGGCAGCAGGCATCAATACATATAGAAATTGATGAGGTGAGTGAATAACTGTAATTTTTGTCTATGCGAGTTTTTCATGCGTTGCGTTTTCTTTTTAAGTTTTCAAGTTCCTATTTTATTTCCACAGGCCTGTCAAGTGAATTCTTAATAATTATTCTTTCAGAATTGTCTTTTCTTTCATCCGGTCCAATTCTTCTCTGTACTGTTCAGCCTTGGCCCTGACGATCTCGATTTCTTCCCTGGCCTTTTCCAGCTTTTCATCCTGCCTTTGCCGTTCTTCCCGCATTTTGTCCTGGATATCGTCAAAGCCCACATAGATTGCCAGAATGCCGCCGAAAAGGAGTACGATCGGCATACCGCCCTTCAGGATAATGAAGAAGTCTTGCCACCAGGCCATCACACCGACAAGCCCAAGGACCGCGGATACAGCACCGGCAATGAGTAATGACATAATACGGTCTCCTTGAATGTAAAGATACGTTTATCCGGATGAAGTTATAACAAAATAGACTAAGATCATTATATTTTCAACTTGTCAGGCATCCTACCACAAAAAAATAAACGGGACAAGATGAAAGTCAGAGGGAAATGTACAAATTAGAAATCTGCCAATGCTGCGAGGGAGTATAAATAATGCTTGATAAAAACAGATTCTTAAATTAGCATACGCCGCTAACTATGAAGTAATAAAAAAGGAATTTATAAGATGGTGGAACCTGATTTTAACAAGGGGAAAGGTCTGTTGCCCGCCATTGTTCAGGATTATGAGACCGGGGACGTCCTGATGCTGGCCTATATGAACCGCGAATCCTGGCTGAAAACGCTGGAGACAGGTCGGGCGACGTTCTGGAGCCGGTCGCGGAATGCCTTATGGATTAAAGGAGAAACGTCGGGTCATGTTCAGCTTGTCCGGGAAGTCATGATTGATTGCGATGAGGACACCATCCTGCTCAAGGTGGAGCAATCAGGTGGGGCGGCCTGCCATACCGGTTACAGATCCTGTTTCTATCGAAGGCTGGTTGATGGTAAAGTCGACGTTATGGGTCAAAAAATATTCAATCCGGAGGACGTTTACAAAAAATGAATAAATTGAAGCTGGGCATTCCCAAAGGGAGCCTGGAAGCCAATACCGTAGAACTTTTTAAAAAAGCCGGCTGGCGGATTTCTTATGACAGCAGAAGCTACTTTCCGGATATTGACGATGAAGAAATCGTCTGCAGTCTGGTCAGAGCCCAGGAGATGTCCAAATATGTAGAAGCAGGGAATCTTGACCTCGGCTTGACGGGAAAAGACTGGATCATCGAGAACGATTCAAATGTTGTCGCCGTGCAGGATCTTGTCTACTCCAAGACATCGGCAAGACAGGCAAGATGGGTCCTCGTTGTCAGGCAGGATTCTCCTATCCAGTCCATCGAGGATATGGAAGGAAAACGTATCTCCACGGAACTGGTCAATTTTACGAAAAGGTATTTCCGGGAACGAAATATCAATGTTCTTGTGGAGTTTTCCTGGGGAGCGACAGAAGCCAAAGTGGTCGAAGGCCTCGTGGATGCGATTGTAGAAGTGACCGAGACCGGATCGACCATCCGAGCAAACAAGTTGAAAATTGTACATGAACTGATGACGACGAACACCCAGTTGATTGCCAGTCAGGCCGCCTGGGAGGATCCCTGGAAGAGACAAAAGATAGAGCAAATCAGGACCCTTCTGAAGGGCTCGCTTCAGGCGATGGGCAAGGTCGGTTTGAAACTGAATGTATCCAAGGAAAATCTGGGGCGTGTCGTACTTTTACTACCCTCCTTGAAAGCACCGACAATATCCAGCTTGTATTCCGAGGAATGGTTTGCCGTCGAGACCATCGTCAGTGCTAATATCGTCAGAGATTTGATCCCTGTCCTTCAGGAAGCCGGGGCGGAAGGGATTATTGAATATCCCCTGAACAAAGTGATCTGAAGGCTGTGCTGTTCTACTATCTTTGAGGAAGAGGCGTGGATCATGATTCGTAAAGTCAGAATAGAGAGAAAAACCACAGAGACAGAGGTGTTCATTGAGCTTAATCTGGATGGATCAGGTAAGGGGGATATTACCTCAACCATCCCTTTTCTGGATCACATGCTGAACCTGTTTGCTAAGCACGGGTTTTTCGACTTGGTGGTCCGCAGCAAGGGGGATACCGCCATTGATGATCACCACCTTGCGGAAGATCTGGGTATTTGTCTGGGGGATGCCGTAAAACAGGCCCTCGGGAGCAAAGAGGGAATCGCACGTTACGGATCGGCCCTTGTTCCTATGGATGAGAGTCTGTGCAGTGTGTCGATGGATATTTCAGGCAGACCCTATTTGATCTATCACGTGAATTTCAGTCGCGCTAAGATTGGAGCTTTTGACTCAGCCCTGCTGAAGGAATTCTTTAAATCTTTTTCGGATCATAGCGGAATAACCTTGCACATCAATCTCCTGTATGGTAAAAATAATCACCACATGGCGGAAGCCGTATTTAAAGCCGTTGCCCGTGCTCTCGCTAAAGCCGTTACCCTTCATCACCGGATTGAGGGTGTCCTTTCCACAAAGGGGAGCCTGTAAGCATCAGAAAGTAAAAAATCAGCTTGAAAAGAGGCTGTCCATGATCCATACGAAATGCAGCGTTTTTTTTAAACGGATAAGCCATCTGTGTGTATTCTGCTTGATTGCCTTGTTTGTGATCGCCTGTTCCCACGATAGTGGATCCAGGGCGACCCTTCTGCAGGGAGAAAAACTTGTTTTTCAGCGTCTTGCCGTTGCACCTTTCCAGCAAACGACTCCTGAAATGGTGGATATTAATGCGGTTGACTGCAGCAGTTGTGGTTTCTTCACCCAAGCGGATCGATTCCCCGATCATCCGGAGAAATTCATCGAACAGAATTTCATCGAACGACTGAAGGCAAATTACAAAATAAGCATCATTCCGCCTGACCGGGTTTCAGGGATTTATGAACGGTATATCCCCCATACCTTGGGTCAGCCAACACCGCTGGTGGTGTTAAGAAGGGTAGGTGCCGATCTGGAAGCGGATGGCATCGTTTATGGATATGTTTATCGCTATAGAGAACGGAAAGGTCTACCCTATGCGGCAGAAAAGCCGGCCTCCGTCGCTTTTGAAATTCATCTGTTCAGGGTCAGCGACAGTGCACTAGTCTGGAAAGGACGTTTTGACAAGACGCAGACCGCCCTGATGGAAGACGTTTTTCAGGCCTCTACTTTTCTGAGGGGGGGTGGCAAATGGATGACTGCCAAAGAATTGGCCGAAGGAGGGATCGAGGATATCGTGAAAACCTTTCCTGCCGTTTCCAGGTAGCCATCTGTCCGCGCATCAATCATAAGATACAATATCTCTTCGGAATTTCAACAAAATGGAAATTCCGAATTTTTTCATTGGAGTGATCTTTGATCATCATACCGGCTATTGATCTGAAAGACGGCAAATGTGTCCGGCTGGCCCAGGGCGATTTCAGCCGGATGACAGTCTATGCAGAAAATCCCGCTGAGATCGCGGTACAATGGCAGGCTCAGGGGGCTGAACGTATCCATATCGTAGATCTTGACGGATCGCTTGCCGGATCTCCCAGAAATAGAGAAGTTATCCTGAATCTGGTGCGGGCGGTCCGAATACCCATTGAGGTTGGCGGCGGTATCCGGGACATCAAGACGGTTGAGTTTTACGTCAGCCATGGGATTCGATGGGTTATTCTGGGGACGGCGGCTTTGAAAAATGAAGTCTTTGTCAAAGAGGCATGCCAGGTTTTTCGTGGTCATGTCATGGTAGGTATTGATGCAAAAGATGGTCTGGCGGCCATAGAGGGATGGGCGGAGAAGACCTCTGAACCGGCTGTTGATGTTGCCCGGCGTTATGAAGGCTATGGTCTGGAAGCCGTTATTTATACGGATATCAAAAGAGACGGTATGGAAACGGGGATCAATATCGAAGCCACCCGGATTTTTGCCGAGGCCATTGAAATTCCCGTGATTGCTTCCGGTGGCGTTGCGGGTATCAAAGACATAAAAAAAGTCGTGGAAATCGAAACAGCCGGGGTTATGGGTATCATTGTCGGGAAAGCCCTTTATACGGGAGGGCTTTATTTACCGGAGGCAATCATGATGGCAAAAAGTAAGAAAGATTTATGATTTCTGCAGAAAGGTGAGTAGAGATGGATGACTGTATTTTTTGCAAGATTGTGAGCGGTCAAATCCCCAGTTCCAAGATTTACGAAACGGATCAGGTTCTGGCCTTTGATGATATTCATCCCATGGCTCCGGTTCATGTAGTTGTTATTCCTAAGATTCATATCCCAACCCTCATGGATGTAACGATAGACCGAATGAAAGATCTGGGGGCCTTGTTTTTGGGGGTGCAGGAGGTTGCGCAAATCAAGGGTATTGATCAAAGCGGTTTCCGAACAGTCATCAACTGCAACAGGGAGGGTGGTCAGATCATTTTTCATTTGCACATCCACGTTTTGGGTGGAGTAAAACTCAAAGATGCCTTGAACTGATTTTTTCAGGACCTGTTGACAAATGGCGAAGGCGATATAATATAAGAGAAATGTAAATATAGGTGACACAATGAATTTCAAAGTAAAGATAGACCAGGACATGGTTACAGCGGCCAAGGCCAAGGACAAGATTGTCTTATCTGCACTCCGTATGATCAAGTCGGCCTTACACAACCGGGAAATCGATCTCAAACGGGAGTTGAATGAAGCAGAATTTGTTCAGGTTCTCTCCACCATGGGAAAGCAACGTAAGGATTCGATTGAGCAGTTTGCCAGAGGCGGGCGGGTGGATCTTGTGGAAAAGGAAGAGGCAGAGATGAAGGTGATCCAGTCATTTATGCCGGCACCGATGTCTGAGGAAGATATCAACCAGGAGATCCGACGGGCCATTGAGGAAACAGGTGCGGTCAGTGTGAAGGATATGGGGAAGGTGATGAAAGTTCTGATGCCGAAACTGACCGGGAAGGCCGATGGAAAAGTGATTGGTGATAAGGTCAAGGTGGCGTTGTCTGCTTAGAAATGGGGAATGATTTATGATTCTTTTGCCATTTTCGCGACCCTCCCCACGATGAAGGCGTGAGATTGAAAAGTCACATACCGGATATTAAGATTGAAGAAATAAAAAGCAGAGCCAATATCGTTGACTTGGTCTCGGAATATGTGACACTCAAAAAAGCAGGGCGGAATTTTGTGGGTCTTTGCCCTTTTCACAAAGAAAAGACCCCTTCGTTTACAGTCACGCCGGATAAACAGATATTTTACTGTTTTGGCTGTGGTGAAGGAGGGAATGTTTTTTCCTTTTTAATGAAAATCAATCAGATGGCTTATCCCGAGGCGATCAGACATTTGGCGAGGAAAACCGGAGTGGTTATTCCGGAAAGGGTGAGCAGTCATGAGGAAAAGGAGCAGATCAGCCTCAGGGAACAACTCACCCACATTAATCATATAGCGGCGGTCTATTATTCAAACAACCTGTTTTCATCAGTGGGGAAGGAAGCCCAGATCTACCTCAAAAAACGGCAGATCCGGGAGGAGATTATCAGGGAATTCCGGCTCGGTTTTGCTCTGGATGGCTGGCGCCATCTGAAAGATTTTTTTGAGAGAGAGAAAATTTCCCTGAAAGTGGCCGAACAGGCCGGACTCCTCATTCCGGGAAAAGATGCATCGCTGTATGATCGTTTCCGGGCCAGATTAATGATTCCAATAGAAGACGTCAGTGGTCGCGTCATTGCTTTTGGCGGGCGAATCATCGGTGCCGGAGAACCCAAATACCTGAATTCCCCTGAATCGACTGTTTATATCAAAGGCAGAAACCTTTACGGGCTGAACCGGACGAAAGAGGAAATCCGCAAGCAAGGCTATGCTATCCTCGTAGAAGGATATTTTGACTTGATATTGCTTTGGAATGCAGGCATCACCCCTGTCGTTGCCACACTGGGGACAGCTCTGACAAGAGAACAGGTTGATTTGATTGGCCGGTATACGTCACATGTTGCCGTCTTGTTTGATCCTGATGAAGCGGGGCAGAAAGCCCTGGAAAGAAGCCTTGAGCTTTTCCTTGCAGGAAATATGCATGTCCGGGCAGTGATCCTTCCCAGTGGTTATGATCCCGATGATTATGTAAGGACCTTCGGAAAAGACCGCCTGTTGGAGTTGATCGCTCGGGCTCCATCCATGGTTGATTACTATATTGAAAACGTCATGGGGGATCGGGGCACTTTTGAGAAGGATCGGGATGTGCTTCGCAAGTCTCTGTCCTTTATTAGGCATATCGATAATGCCGTCGAAAGAAATCTTTTTATTAAAAGAGTATCTGAAAAACTTGGCATTGACCAGGATATTTTAAAAACCGAGATTTCCCATTCCATGACCGCTTCCCCAAACGCTGCAACAAAGCAAAAGAAGCATCCGGGAACAGTTGATTTGCTGGAGATGAATCTGATCCATATTCTCATGATGCATCCGGAAAAATTGGCAGTGATGGCGGAAACAAATATTTTGAATTACTTTATAAGTCCGGATCTGAAGTCTTTGGGTGAAGAGTTGAAGATGTTCGCTACCGGACCGGGGCACTTCGATGCCGTTGAGTTCATCAGCCGTCTCGATTCCGGAGTTCTCCGGGAAAGACTGCTGAGAAAGGTTATTGATGAAAGTTCCTATGATGAAAAGGTTCTGGATCGCTTGCTTGCGGATACGGTTAAGCAGATTAAACGAAGATGGTATCGGGAAATCAAAAAGATCCTGATGATAAAAATGAATAAGGCTCAGGAAGCAGGAGATATGAATCTCTGCAACGAACTTTTAAACGAGAAGGAGCGCCTGTTAAAAGAGGAGAGAACACAGGTGCTATAATAAGGACAATCCATTCGTTATAAGGACATGCCGGGAGAATCCAATATGGGAAAAGAAATTCAGTCCGATGAATTCAAAAAACTGATCTCGCTGGGAGAGGAAAAGGGATTCCTCACCTACGATGATGTTAATGATCTGTTGCCATCTGATGTCATTTCTTCAGATCAGATTGATGATATTATCATGCTCTTTGGTGAGAAAAATATTGATATTATTGACACCGATAAAGGAGAAAAACTGATCGTAAAAAAACCGGCGGAGGAAATCGTCGTTGCCAAAGAAGAAGAAATACTGGGAGTCATCCCATCCGTCGGTAAGACAGGTGATCCGGTCAAGATGTACCTCCGCGAGATGGGGTTTGTATCTCTGCTCAGCCGGGAGGGGGAAGTTGAGATTGCCAAGATGATTGAAGAGGGCCTGCGGGATAGTATGGATGCCGTCTTTGGCGTCGAAGCCTGTATCAAAGATGTGGTGGATATCGGGGTTAAACTGAAAAGTGGGGAGCTACGTGTCAAGAGTGTCGTCGAAAATCTGGAAGATGAGGACGGGTACGTTGAAGAAGATATGCACCGGGATCGGGTTTTGAAGCTCATCAACAAAGTGACGGTTCTGGATAGGAAAAATGATGCCCTGAAACAGAAACTAAGAACAAAGGGGCTTCGCGAGTCTAAAAAACAAACTATCATTACGGAATGGGATAAAAATGCCAAAAGCATGATCCGACTTTGTCGAAAAGTAAAATTCAGCAAAAAGCAGACGGATAGGATCGTGGCTCGGCTTAAGGGGTTTTTAACGGAGATTGAAAATGCGGAAAAAGCAATCCAGATCTGTAAAGATAAAACCAGGCTTTCGTTAACGCAGATGGAAAAAGCTTGGACACGAATGAAAAAATCAAGTTCCGAGGCGAAACGCGTTGCCCGTGAGCTCAAAGTGACTGTTGAAAAACTGAGGGAGTTTGAAACCATTGTCAAAGAAGCCAACCGGAAAATAAAGAAAGCATCACAGGAAGTGGGCCTTCCGGCAACATCCCTTAAGAAAGTCGTCATGACCATTGAGAAGGGTGAAAATCATGCTGAGACCGCCAAAAGAAAACTGGTTGAAGCTAATTTGCGTCTGGTCGTCAGTATCGCCAAAAAATATACGAACCGTGGATTGCAATTCCTGGACTTGATTCAAGAAGGAAACATCGGGTTGATGAAAGCAGTCGATAAATTTGAATATCAGAGGGGATACAAATTTTCCACTTATGCAACTTGGTGGATCCGACAGGCCATTACGCGGGCCATCGCCGATCAAGCCAGGACCATCCGAATTCCGGTTCATATGATTGAAACGATTAACAAACTAATTCGGACATCACGATATCTGGTACAGGAATTAGGCAGGGAGCCTAATCCGGAAGAAATTGCCAATAAAATGGAGTATCCCTTGGAGAAAGTCCGGAAAGTTCTGAAAATTGCCAAGGAACCCATCTCACTGGAAACACCGATTGGTGAAGAGGAGGATAGTCATCTTGGTGATTTCATTGAAGATAAAAAAATCATTTCACCTTCAGAAGCAACGATCAGTATGGATCTGGCTGAACAGACCCGGAAGATTCTTTCAACCTTAACCCCCAGAGAAGAAAAAGTTTTGAGAATGCGCTTTGGCATAAGTGAAAGAACGGATCATGGGCCGGGGAAAAAACCAGAACCGTTGAATTTCAATAAGGAACATATTCGCAAAATGGAAGCACCCGCTGTCCGGAAATTGCGAAACCCATCGCGAAGGAAATCCTTGAAACCGCTTTTGAAATGAAGCAAATAATCAGCAACAGAGGATCTCTTGACGGGGTTTGAAATAAGATATTGACAAGAATTACCAGGCAGTGTAGCACAGACAACCTGCGGGATAATGGATAAAGGGTGATATGATCCAGATGGCAAGGGCCCATAGCTCAATTGGTAGAGCCACCGGCTCATAACCGGTCGGTCCCTGGTTCGAACCCAGGTGGGCCCACCCATGATACCCGTACGTGACGACATGAACCCGGAAAGAGAAGTAAGGATGGATATGTTTCGGATGGTTAGACATAGGATGTCTCCAATGACCACACAATATCATTCGAGGAGATTGAGTTTCCTAAAAAATGCACCGTCAGATGGTGCATTTTTTTTGTCATTTTGACGGCAGGGCCATGAAAGGGGGAGGGTGTTGAGAGATCAGATCAGACTATTGATTGCATTGCAAAAGGCCGAATCAGAGATGATGAGGATCGACAACCGGAAAAAGGTGTTACCGGGGCAGTTGATAAAACTGGATGAAGAATTCCAGGCGGTTTATGCCAGTGTCGAAGAAAATCGAAAGAAGTTCGAAGAATTAAATAAAAATCGTAAAGAGCATGAGGATAAGTTGAAAAAGGGTCACGAGAATCTGAAGAAAGCAAAAGAACGACTATCGGAGGTTAAGACCAATAAGGAATATCAGTCAATGCTCAAAGAAATTGAAGGGATCGATTTGAAAAACAGTGAGATAGAAGATGAGGTGCTTGTCCTGTTGGAGAAGATTGACCAGATCAAGGTCGGTGTCCAGATCAAAGAAAGGGAATTTGACCTTTGCCGGCAGGAATACGAGGTTAAAAAAAAGCAGATTGAAGATGATTTGAGATCACTCGACGACCAATTTTCTGTTTGTCAACAGACCAGTCAGGATTTGAAAAAACAGGTTCACTCTGATATTATCAAGCGCTACGAGTCTATTAAAAATATCAGGAATGGCCTGGCTGTTGTACTTGTCTGGAAAGAAGTTTGCCATGGGTGTCATATGAATATTCCACCGCAGATGTATATTGAACTGCAGAGAGATGCGGACATTAGATATTGTCCTCAGTGTAACCGGATTATTTACTGGGAGGATCAAAGTAAAAAGGTGTCGGAGCAGATCAGATGATCGCTGGTCCGCATGGACGGACTGGAGGAAAGTCCGAGCTCCACAGGGCAGGATGGTCGCTAACGGCGACTGGGGGTGACCCTAAGGAAAGTGCCACAGAAAAGATACCGCCCGCCCATGGCGGGTAAGGGTGAAAAGGCGAGGTAAGAGCTCACCAGTTTTCCGGGTGACCGGAAAAGCTTGGTAAACCCCATCCGGAGCAAGACCGAATAGGAGAACCGTAAGGGTGGCCCGCCCGGCGTTCTCGGGTTGTGTCGCTTGAGGCCGCAGGCAACTGCGGTCCCAGATGAATGATCATCGCCGCCTTCCGGGCGACCGTCGGGCGGAACAGAACTCGGCTTACGGTCTGGTCTGGCACCTCATAATTAAACAGCGTTCATCGCGCGAAGCGATGAACGCTGTTCTGTTTTTGAGATGTTTCTATCAGACCGTTTAGGATTTACCCAGCGCCTTTTCTGTCTCCAGGATATCAGTGGTCGTTTTGATGACCGTATCGGAATTCAGCGATATACTGTCGATTCCGCACTCGACCAGGAATCTTGCAAATTCAGGATAGTCGCTGGGTGCCTGGCCGCAGATCCCGATTTTCTTGCCCATCTGATTGGCCTTGGTGATGGCGATCCGCACGAGATCCATGACCGCCTGGTTTCTCTCATCAAAGATGTGTGCCACCTGGGCGGAATCCCGGTCCAGACCGAGGGTCAACTGGCAGAGATCGTTGGAGCCGATGGAGAACCCGTCAAAGACCTTTCCGAACTCCTCGATCAGAATGACATTACTCGGGATCTCGACCATCATGTAGATCTCCAGCCCATCCTTTCCCTGGATGAGACCGTTTTTCTTCATAATTTCGACGACTCTTTTTCCCTCTTCCACGGTACGGACGAAGGGAAGCATCAGTTTCACATTGGTCAATCCCATTTCCTCCCGGACCTTTTTCATCGCTTTGCACTCGAGAACGAAACCATCCCGGTACTTGTCGTCATAATAGCGTGATGCCCCCCGCCAACCGATCATGGGATTCTCTTCCTGCGGTTCAAAATAGGAGCCGCCCAAAAGGTTGACGTATTCGTTGCTCTTGAAATCGCTCATCCGGACAATGACATCGTTGGGATAGAAAGCCGCCCCGATTTTGGCAACCCCTTGAGCCAGTTTATCCACAAAGCAGTCGCCCTTGTTGTCGTACCCTCTTGTGAGCTTTTCGATTTCCTCTCTCACCTTCGGATCGACCACTTTTTCGAACTGGATGAGCGCCATGGGATGAAGCCGGATGTTGGTGATAATAAACTCCAGCCTGGCCAAGCCGACGCCGTCGTTCGGAATGGCCGCCAGGGTAAAGGCATTTTCAGGATTTCCCAGGTTCAACATGATTTTCGTCTTGGGCCGGGTCAGATTCTTGGCGTCAACCCGCTGAACTTCAAATTTCAGGATACCCTCATAGACTTTCCCGACTTCCCCCTCCGCACAGGATACCGTGGCATGGCTGATTCCCTTCAGGCGTTTGGTCCCATTTTCGGTTCCCACGATGCAGGGGACGCCTAACTCGCGGCTGACAATAGCCGCATGGCAGGTGCGGCCCCCTTTGTTGGTGACAATAGCGGCAGCGATCTTCATCACCGGTTCCCAGTCGGGGTCGGTCATCTCGGTAACCAGGACCTCCCCTTTTTTGAAGTTCCTGATCTCATCCACCGATTTGATGACGTTGACCGGTCCGGCCCCAATCTTCGCTCCCACGCTGGTTCCGGTGACAAGAGGTTCCTTGGATTCGAGGAGGACATAATTTTCCAGGACATTGACATCCTTCTGGGATTGCACCGTTTCCGGTCGGGCCTGAAGGATGAAGAGCTTACCGGTCCGTCCGTCTTTTCCCCATTCGATGTCCATGGGTTTGAAGTAACCGGCCTGGGCGGAATAATGATCCTCAATAATAACCGTCCATCGGGCCAACTGCAGGATTTCATCATCCGTCAGGCAGAAACGCTCACGGTCTTCCTGGGGGACGGGAATGGTTTGGGTGGCATCCTCTCCACCTGCCTTCGCGTAGACCATTTTAATCTCTTTGGCTCCCAGCTTTTTTTGAATGATCGGCCGGTATCCGGTCTTCAAAGTGGGTTTGAAAACGAAAAACTCATCCGGATTGACGGAACCCTGTACCACCGTCTCACCAAGCCCGTAGGCCCCTGTGATCAGAATGGCATCCTTGAATCCCGATTCCGTATCAATGGAAAAGATAACTCCCGATGAAGCCAGATCGGAACGGACCATTTTCTGCACGCCGATGGACAGGGCAATGGATAGATGATCAAATCCCTTGTCCACCCGGTAGGAAATGGCCCGGTCCGTGAACAGGGAGGCAAAACATTTTTTGCAGGCTTCGATTAAATCCTTCTTCCCTGTCACATTGAGGTAAGTTTCCTGCTGTCCGGCAAAGCTGGCGTCGGGCAGGTCTTCCGCCGTTGCGGAACTGCGGACGGCCACGTCCGTATTGGGTCCATATTCCTCACAGAGTTTATCATAGGCTTTGATGATTTCTTCTTCCAGATCCTTGGGAAAAGGAGCACTATAAATCATCGAACGAATCTGGCGCCCCCTCTGCTTCAGGTTTTCAAGATCGTGGGTATCCAGATCGGAAAGAATCTTTTTCATCTTGTCAAGAATACCGGCGGTCTTGAGCAGGTAGCGATAGGCAGTGGCGGTGATCGCATAACCGTCCGGGATACTGACCCCTTTGGGAATCAATTCCCTCCTCATTTCACCAAGTGAGGCGTTTTTCCCGCCGACCTGAGGAATATCTGCCAGTTCGAGTTCATCAAACCACAATACCAGTTCATTGTCCTTCATGAATTTTTCCTCCTGAATGATGTCATAGAATGCAAGGATGTCCTGTGAAAATAACGGCGCGTTTCTACCAAATCCACCCATCCAAGTCAAACAAAATTATGTGTATGTTAAAAACTTTCAACCTTTCTGACTTCCAAAGTGCTTAAATTCACTATTGAAATGGCGATGTAAACCATCGTCTTAGATGATCCTATTTAGGTGCAGAGCATTTCCCCAAAAAAACGCTTGACACGTCATAGGAGAATCTGTACTGAAAGGTTGTCAGACCACCTGACCATAAGTCCAAAAGGGTTTGCGGGGGCTTTGATGTCTGCTCATACAGAATTAAAAGTAAGCGAAGCGATGATTGACGATGTCGGTAAGGGGTTGGCACGCATTGTCCCTGAGGATGGTCTGGCGTTGCAAATCGTTCCTGGCGATCTGATCGAGATCAAGGGGAAAAATGTAACCGTGGCTCGCATCGCGGCAGGATTTCCCGATAATAACGGGAAAAAACTGATCCAAATCGACGATCTCACTCGTAAGAACGCCCAGGTGAATATAGGCGGGACGGTACGGATCAGGAAGGTCCCCCGCGAAACAGCAGCAACTGTGGTGCTTTACCCATTGGACACGGAAGAGACCTTGCCTAATGAGAGAGATCTGGAGCAGTTCGCGAAAATCCTACAAGGGTTTCCCCTCATTTCAGGGGATACCATCAACATGCCCTTCTTCGGCGGGAAAGACCGTTTCTTTCGAGTAGACGCAACCTCTCCATCCGGCGCGCTCATCGTTAATCAAAACACAAAAATTATTCTGCAAAGGCCCGATTACGCGATCCAAGAGTCTACTCGCGTCGCCTACGAGCAGATCGGGGGGCTCGAAAAGGAATTAAAGCTGGTGCGGGAGATGGTGGAGTTTCCTCTGCGCCATGAAGAATTATTTCAAAGACTGGGGATCGAGGCGCCCAAAGGAGTGCTTCTCTATGGCCCGCCCGGTACAGGGAAGACCCTGATTGCCAGGGCCATTGCCAGTGAAACCGAGCTCCACTTCATCAAGATAAACGGGCCGGAGATCATTCATAAATATTACGGAGAGAGCGAGGCGCGGTTGCGCGAGATATTTGAAGAGGCGAACCGCAAAGCACCAAGTGTTATTTTCATCGACGAAATTGACGCCATAGCTCCGAGGCGCGCCAACGTACTCGGAGACGTGGAGAAGCGGGTCGTCGCCCAGCTGCTTGCGCTGATGGATGGTATGGTGCGTCGGGGCCGCGTGGTCGTCATAGGCGCGACCAATATCCCGGAAATGCTCGATCCCGCACTGCGCCGCCCCGGCCGTTTCGACCGTGAAATCGTGATTCCGGTGCCGAATGCCGAAGGACGCCTAACCATTCTGAAAATTCACAGTCGCCGGATGCCCCTTGCCGCCGACGTGGATCTGGAGCGTCTTGCCCAGATCACCTACGGTTTCGTGGGCGCTGATCTGGAATCCTTATGTAAAGAAGCAGGGATGGTAACATTACGGAGATACGTTGAACTTTATGGGAAAGACAAAGTAGACTCGATCCTCGCCGAGACGGAGAATTTGCAAATTACCAAAGAAGATTTTTTAACTGCGCTCCGCGAAATCGAACCTTCAGCAACTCGTGAATTCTTTACCGAACGGTCTGCGGTACGATGGGAGCAGGTCGGCGGACTTGAAAAAATTAAAGAGACACTCGTTTCAATCGTGGACTGGCCATACAAATATCCGGAACTCTTTGCTGCCGGCAAATTAGCCCCCCCCAAGGGCATCCTTTTCAGCGGGCCGTCCGGCACCGGAAAGACCCTCATGGCAAAGGCCCTGGCCGGTGAAACCGGTTTGAATTTCATCTCCATAAGCGGCCCCATCCTTTTCTCGAAGTGGCTGGGAGAATCTGAAAAAACGCTCCATGATATTTTCAAAAAAGCGAAACAATCGGCTCCGTGCATCCTGTTTTTCGATGAAATCGACGCCCTTATTCCGAAACGGGGTATGGTCAGCGAGGGAGGCGTCTCGGAGCGCGTGGCAAGCCAGTTTTTCAGCGAATTGGACAACCTGAGCGATGTCGCCCAGGTCGTCACCCTTGCCGCCACGAACCGCATAGAATTAATCGACCCGACGCTGCTGCGCGCCGGACGTCTCGATTTTCATATCGAGTTTCCCATACCCAACCGGGAAGAGCGGCTGGCAATCTTTCAGGTGCACAGCCACGGAAAGCCTTTAAACTCCGATGTGGACCTTACGGAACTGGTCGATGAAACCGACGGAATGGTCGGTTCACAGATCGCGTTTATTTGCAGACGGGCAACGATGAGGGCGATCACCGAGTTGATCCACGAGCGGGGAGAAGGCGGCTCAAAGAAGCTATTAGTGACTCGCGCTCACTTTAAAACAACCATAGAAGAAATACGTTAAAGCGAGCAAGGAATGTCAACATGCTGAAAGCAATTAAAGCAGTTGAAAAAAAGCGGGCATACGAGGATGTCGTGGCGCAAATCCGCGCACTTATTGATGACGGGCGGTTGAAGCAGGGGGACCAGCTCCCTACAGAACGTGAATTAAGTGAGACGTTCAGAGTGTCGCGTGCCACGATACGAGAGGCCATTCGCACCCTCGAATCGGCGAAACTCGTTCAGAGCCGGCAGGGTGACGGCACCTATGTACTGGCATCTAGCGAAGAAACCCTCGTGCAGACGCTGGCGGCCGTTCTCTTTAATGAGAAGGACACGATTTACGATATTTTTTATGTTCGTAAGATCATCGAACCTCATGTCGCCGAGCTTGCTGCAGAAAACGCTACACCTGGAGAAATTAAAGAACTGGCAACTCTCATCATGGAGCATGAAGAATCCATTGCCGAGGGTAAGAGTGTTACGAAATACGATTCCGCTTTTCATGGACTATTGGCCCGGATGTCGAAGAATCCGATAATGGAGCGTCTTCTTTCCGCTCTTGTTGATCTTTTTGAGCAGACCCGTGGCGAGTACCTTCAAAACGATGAGCGTGCAAAAAAATCTTTCATAGGCCATCACGAGGTCTTCACGGCTATCAAAAGTCGGGACTGCACCGCCGCCCGACGGGCAATGAGCCGGCATTTGGAGAAAGTGGAGACGATTGTAATGGGCAAGAAGAGAAAAGGAGGTGGAAGGCACTGATATTCTTTTGTGTAAGATGAAGGGGGTTTACAATCCGTTTAACTGAGTTGGACAACATTTTTGGAGGTGTGTGCATGGCTAAAGTTAATGAAATAACAGTCTGGGCGCGGGGCGTGCTCCAAGACAAAGAGGGCCGGGACGTCATCAATGCCTTTGGGCAAGCCCTCACCAAGGAAGGGAAATTCGCACAGTCGTTTGACAACTATGAAGATCTGCCGGACCGGGTGCTTGTTCCCCTCAGGAAATATGTCCGGTACAGCGACGAGGAGATTGATCACAAGTATTTGTATACGAATGATCACCCGGGAATCGTTGTTGTCCTGGAGCCGACCATTGTCAAGGGTATGAATATATTGAAGGGTATGCCTGAGGGCGGACTCCTCATCGTTAATACCGACCGTCCCGCCGATTACATACTCAAGTTCATACCCAATGCGGATGTGCTCGGCGCGATCGCAACCGTGGATGCCTTTGGGATCTCCGGAGTGCATACCGTCGATTTTTCCGGATCGGAAGGCGGCGTCGATGCGGTGGGTTTAGGTGCGGGTCTCGCGGCACCCATGGTCGGTGCAATGGCGCGTATCACGAATCTGGTCAAAAAAGAGACTCTGGCAAAAATTGTGAGTGATGTTGCCGGTATGGAGCGTGGCTATCATGAAGTAAAAATGCAGAAGCTGAAGAAATTCCACACCATGTCTTCGCAGCGGGGTGGATAATAAAGTGTTGGGCAATAAACCCGTTTTAAATAACGGAGTTTTTCAAGGAGGATAGTATGGCCAATAAAAAGCTACCCAAATTCGGAACATTCAATATTCCGAAAGATAGAGAAGTGCCCTTTGGGGCCGTTACGCCTGCTCCTGTGCAGACGCAGGACCTTTTCATGACCGGGAATTGGCGGGTCGTCCGCCCGGTCATCGACCACGAGAAATGTACACGCTGTCTCACCTGTTATCTGTCCTGTCCGGATTCCTGCTGGGTCTATAATGAAAAAGACGATGTGCTGGAGTGGATCACAAATTTCTGCAAAGGTTGTCAAATTTGCATCCACGAGTGCCCGGTGGATGCGATTACTGCCGAACCGGAACTCGATTTTGAGGGCGGCGTCGTCCGTTTGGAAAAACCTTTCTAAAGGGTCTAAAGAAGGAGGAACACACAATGGCTCAAGAAAAAATGTTAACCGGCTGCGCCGCAGCTGCCACAGGTGCGAAGCTGGCCGAAGTAGAAGTTATCTGTTCATATCCCATCCGCCCCTATACGGCGATCATGATGGAACTTGCGAAAATGGTCGCGAACGGCGAGCTGAATGCGGAATTCATCCATGGTGAAGGCGAACATGCACAGTTATCGGTGGTGCTTGGCGCCTCCGCCGCCGGTGCCCGCGCCTTTACAGGAAGCTCGGGGGTCGGTGTTACCTACGCCATGGAAGTATACAGCCCCATGTCGGGCGGCAGGTACCCCGTTCAAATGGCGATTGCGGACCGCGCTCTCGATCCACCCGGTGATTTCGGCTCGGAGCACACGGATGCGATGTCGACGCGCGGCCAGGGCTGGATCATGGGTTGGGCTTCAACCCCGCAGGAAGTCCTTGACAATACGCTGATCGCCTATCGCGTGGGCGAAGATCCCCGCGTTATGCTTCCCCAGATGACCTGTCAGGACGGATACTTCATTTCCCATATTGCCGACAAAGTGAGCGTGCCGGAACTTGCACAGGTGAGGGAATTCCTGCCACCCTATAGTGCACCTCATCCGCTCAGTCTGACCTGCCCTGTATCCCATGGACCGCAGATCAGGCCTGATCAGGGCGCTCCCATGGATGCCCAGCGGGCAGCGGTGTATTTGGACGTTCCCAAGGTCATCGCCGAGGCGACGGCGGATTACAACCGCATCTTCAAACGCAAATACGATCCGTTCCTCGATAAATACAAGATCGAGGATGCCGAAATCGCATTCTTCATTCAAGGCGCCCATGCCAATACCTGCCGGAAAGCAGTGGATGCGCTCCGCAAACAGGGCGTGAAGGCCGGAATGGTGAGGCCGCGCTGGATTATACCGTGGCCCACGCAGTTACTCGCCGAGGCCTTAGCTCATGTGAAGGCCGTAGGAGTTGTCGAGACGAGTACTTGTTATGGAGGGTCCATGAGGGGCGGTAACTTAGCTCCCGAGGTTCGTGCCTCCCTTTATGATCTGGACAACAGACCTCTCGTTACCTCATTCATGGCAGGTCTCGGAGGTGAGACCATTTGGCCGGAGGACTTCCATTACATGGCGAAAATCCTCTCTCAGATGGTAAAGGAGAAACGTACCAGTCAGTACAGCTACTGGGTAGGATTTGAGGGCGAATAAGGCCCATCTGTTTATCAAGGAGGAAACATGAAAGTCGACTATAAATTCCAAAAGCTTGAACCGGCCAAGTCATTCAAGGCTATAAACAGGGCTGAGCAGTATGTGCCGGGGCATCGCACCTGTGCCGGCTGCGGTCCCGCGCTGAACTACCGGCTTGTGGCGAAGGCTGCGGGCCCGGATACCATATTCATTGGTCCCACCGGTTGCATGTATGTTGCGAATGCCAGTTATCTTTGCACGCCCTATGCCGTATCCTGGATCCATGCCCAGATCACCAATGGCGGAGCAGTGGCCTCCGGGATCGAAGCAGCCTATAAGGTTATGGCCAAGAAAAAGAAGTATGACGGGCCGTTTCCGAATATCATCGTCATGGCGGGAGATGGCGGATCCATCGATATCGGTCTGCAGGCCATGTCAGGAATGATGTATCGTAACCATAAAGTCTTGTTCATCTGCTACGATAACGAATCCTACGCGAACACCGGGATCCAGACGTCACCGACGACGCCCTATGGCGCCAACACGACATTCACACCTCCGGGCAAGGAGATTCCCGAGGGGAAGGTCCTGTTCCCGAAGTACGTTCCGCAGATGGTGATCGGCGGGCATCCGGCCGTAAAATACGTGGCCACCACCACGATCGCTCATCCTCTCGATCTGGTCAACAAGGTGAGAAAGGCACTGTCGTTTGAAGGCCCGACTTTCCTGCATATGCTTGCTCCATGCCCCAAAGGATGGAAGTTTGACGAGAAGCTGACCCGCGAAATGGCCAAACTCGCCGTGGAGACCGGCATGTGGTCGAACTTCGAGTGGGAAAACGGCGTGTACAAGTACACGAATGTACCGAAGAAATACAAGCCGATCAACGAGTACATGAAGAACCAGGGCCGCTTTCACCATCTGAAGGCGGAGCACATCGCCAAGATGCAGGCCTTTGTCGATGAAAGGATCGGGAAAGTAAAGGCCAATGTAGCGATTCCGATTCCGACTCCTTCGTCAAAGTCGTGATCAGGGAACGTTGTTCTCCCTGAGATTTAGCAACCAGCTCTTTCAAAAAAAGCACCTCTCTCACCTCCATGACCAGGGGGTGAGAGAGGTCAATAAAAGGCCATCAGGGAGGAAACAACGAAGAACCGCTCAGAACAGTTCTCCAAATAATACGGGAGGAAATACTATGGAACAGGCGAAAAGTTTAGATCCGAAGGTACTATACGGACCTATTGTTGGCAACCGGTGGATTCAGTTAACCGCCGGTGTGGTGGCGATGATCGTCATATCGAACTTTCAATATGCCTTCACTCTTTTTACTCCGGGACTGAAACAGACATTTGCGAATGTGCCCTACTCGCAAATTGCCTTAATTTATACCCTCTTCATCCTGTTTGAGACATGGCCGGTGCCGCTCGCTGGATATTTAATCGATAAATTCGGCATCCGCAGACTCATGCTTGTGGGGGCAACAGGCATCCTTCTCGGCTGGACACTGGGCGGAACCGTCGCCACGACGGTTTTTCATCACTACATCTGTTACGGTGCGATCGCCGGGACCGGTGCGGGCATTATCTACATCGCAACGGTGGCCAATGCCGTTAAATGGTTCCCCGACAAAAGGGGGCTGGCGGCCGGTCTGACGGCTGCAGGATTTGGAGGCGGGTCGGCGCTCACACTCATACCCATTTCCGCCACCATCAGCAGCATGGGCTGGCAAGGCGCCATGGCCGCCTGGGGTCTTGGCCAGGGCATCGTAGCCATTGCATGTGCCCTGGTTTTATATCACCCCCCTGTAGGCTGGTTGCCTCCAAACTGGGTCCAGCCCAAGGCAGTTGCGCAAACGCGGAAGCAATTTACCGCAAAGGAGATGATGTCGTCGACAGAGTTTTATGTCATGTACTTCATGTTCCTCATGGTCTGTACCGGCGGCCTGATGACGACCGGCAATATGTCCCAGATCGCCAAGTCCCTCAACGTGTTCGACGCGAAGATCATGGGGATCGCCATTGTTCCCTTCGTGGCGACCATAGCGGGAGTGACCAATGCCTTTGCCCGGATCATGTGGGGCGGGATTTCAGACAGGTTCGGACGGGAGTACACCATGGCTTTTGCCTTTGCATTGGAAGGCGTGCTCATCTTTATGATGACGCAGATTTCAGGCAGCCCGATAGCGTTCATGATCCTGATGCCCTTTGTCTTCCTTGCCTGGGGTGAAATATATGCCTTGTTCTCGGCGATCACGGGGGACGTCTTCGGCCCGAAGAATGCCTCGGGCAACTATGGCATCTTGTATACAGCCAAAGGGATGGCTTCCATTATGGCCGGGTGGGGTGCGGCTGCGGTGGCCGCACTTTATGCCGGCTCTTTCCAGGTTCCCTACTACATTGCATCCGCATTTGACCTCATAGCGGCGGCCATGGCCCTCTGGGTTTTAAGACCTATCCTGAGAAAAAGGATCGCCGGGGAAGTAAAAGCAGCAGCTTGAGGACCTGCATACAGCCTGTGAACCTGCAGGACAGAAACTGAAACGGTTTTAATTGTACATTCAGGAGGGGAACAGAGGATCAACAAGATTTTCCTTTGTTCCCCTTTTTTTCAAGAAGGGAAGAAAAGATGAAATTCCTGATTGCGGGGGGTGCAGGAGAAGTCGGGAGACATCTGATGAAAGATTTTACCCGACAGGGACACGACGTGAGGATATTCGATCTCGAAGAGAAAGCTAAGGATATAAAGCAAGATCATCGTATCACCTGTATTTATGGGAATCTGACGGATAGAAAACTGGTTAATCATGCTGTCCAGGGGGTTGATGTGGTTGTCAATTTAGCCTGGAGTTTCGCGGACGACCCACAAATCATCTTTGGTGAGGATATAAAAGGCCATATTAACCTTTTAGAGGCTGCTTCCTCTTTTAAAATACGCCACTTCATCTATACAAGTACAGCAACCGTCTATGGCCGTGCGGTTGTTCATCCCGTGACAGAGGCTCACCCATGCCTCATTGTAGAGGCCCGCAAGCCGCTTTACGCGTTAGGCAAATATACAGCCGAAGAACTCTGTCGATACTATTATCAAGAACGCGGGCTTTCTACGACTATCTTCCGTTTCTGGTGGGCCTTTGGGGATACGATCGGCGGAAGTAACTTGAGGAATTTAATCAGACAATCCATGAGACATCAACCTCTGGAGATGGTTCACGGTGCAGGCGGCGCGTTTATGACCATGGCGGATCTGGGAAGAGCCATCATGGTCGCGCAATTAAACCCTGCCGCATCAGGCCAAGTTTACAATATAGGCAGCCTTTTTTTAACGTGGAAAGAGATAGGAGATATCATCATAAGCCTTACAAATTCGACTTCCGTCATTCGACTGATGTCCACAGACCAATGGCAGGGTCCTGCATTCTTAAACGAAGTCTGGGATTTGGACTGGAGCAAGGCAACACAGGCGTTAGGTTTTGAACCTGGATGTTCCACAGAAACGATGAAATCTTTGTTCATCGAAGCCCTTAAAACTTGCGTTTTTCAGGTCAAAAAAGAAGAGGAAAAACCATAAGGATCATGAAGAGATCTTTCATTAAAATGGCAGGGGAATTCCGTCTATATTGGAAGCATTACGTCCTGCAGAGCATAATAATTCTTTCATTGATTCACCGTTTTTTTAAACCCTATTTGAGAGATTTGACCTGATTTAAAGATGGCATTCCCCAAAATGGGTCCAGACTTTATGTAAGTTCCTTCCTGTCAAGTCAAACGGAAATATCTGAGTGCGGAAAGGAAACAAGATCACTGAAGGGATAGGGCCTTGTGGCAAAGAAAATCGCGAAGAATATCAAAAAAAGGCCGGAAGTTTTAGCCTCCGGCCTTTATGGGTTTATTTGTCTTCTTCCTCGTCATCGTAAAAATGACCTTCTCCTTCGGAGCCTTTAGGAACCTCGGTTTCGATAGACCGTGTGATTCCCCGGGCCAGGAGGGCCAGGATAAGGAACAGGATGACAACGGAGATCGTCAGAATCAGAATGATCGTTGTTGTCCATGCTTTTGCTTCTTTATCAATGTTTTTCGTTGTCTTAATAGCCAGTTCGCTGAATTTCTCTACGTCAACACCCATGGCGATCCATCCGAATCCCCCCGGCTCAGGCATGTCTTTCGTAAAGAATTTAATGGGTGCGTAGGCCACAAATTTTGTATGACCCCCAAACTTATACGTTTTTATTCCAGATTTTCCAGCTGCTGCATCTTTGGTGACTTCCGGCAGGTTCGGATCCATGAAGGACAGGAGGTTCAAATTCAGGACCTCTTCGCCCTTCTTGGTCAGTTCCGCCGAATTTGCCTGTGTGACAGCGGGAACCAGCGCACCGTTGGGATAAAGTCCCTCGATATGGTAATCATTGGGATGGGAAATAATGAACCCTCTGTTGTCGACCATGAAGGCATAATTTCCTGTCGACGCATCTGCTTCAAACACGGGCACTGCCTGTGTGGGAATAACATGGTCCGTATAACCGGCAAGGTGACGGTAATCCAAGGCCAAGCTAATGATCCCGGCAAATCCCTCTTGTGCGAACAGGGGCGTTGCGAAACGGATAATACCTGAAAACCGTTTGCCCTTTTCGAATTCCAGCCGGTTCACGTACCAGCCGGTAACCGGGGATACATAGACTTCTCCCTTATTAAGATTCTTTGCCTTGGCAAAGTAATCTTCATTTTTGTAAGTTGTATTGGATGGGGTACTGACATTGACCAACTTTGTCCTGGGGACACTCTCGCCATTGGAGATTTTGATCTGTTCGTTGCCATTTTTGTCAATGAAAGACATCTCGGTGTAAAGAGGCGCTGCAACCTGGCGAATTTTGTCCTTATCCTTTACCCAGAGGGTTTTCTTGTTTTCATTGACGAATTTCTTGAAGGCGGAATCAGAAGTGGGAATAATTGTGGCAATCAGGAGATCCTTCTTGCGTTCCGTGAGGAAATTCGTAACCTCGTCCGCCGTGTTTATGGCACGTACTTTGATTTCTTCCTGAGATTTCTGGTCAAGAACAGTAACTGCTCGTTCTTTTACTGTAACCCCTAATTTAAAAATGCCGTTGGCGATCAGAATAGCCATCAGTGATAAGGGGATTACGATAAGCAGGAAGAATACTCTCGCTACAGTAAATAACTGCTTACCTTTATTAGTTTCTGACATTCGCTTTTCCCCCTAACTGTTGTTATTTTGAAGTTAATGTAAGATCCGAATTAACCCAAAAAATAACGCATGTAGGGATTTGCATAGAGGAGGACCAACGCAACAACGAGCGCATAGATACAGACGGATTCCGCCATGGCCATACCGACCAGCATGACCGTCATAATCTTTCCCTGAACCCCGGGGTTTCTCCCAACCGCTGCACATGCACCATTCGCTGCGTTACCAATACCCGCACCAGCACCGATGGCTCCCAAACCAATAGCTAAGCCTGCGCCAACCATTGCACCAACAGCGAAGATCACCTTTATATAGGATTCACCTGCTCCCGGAAGTGTCTCTGCCGCGAAAACGACGGGTGACGACACCAACAAAGCTCCCGCTGCTACAAGAAGTGTTAATAACCTTTTACAAAATTTCCCTAACATCTTTTTTCTCCTTTCCTGCATAATTTATATATCTTGCTTTTCACCCCTCCACATAACACAAAAAAAATGCATGGCAAAGGGGAAATATCATCGAGCTACGCCCAGCATTTGCAACACATGTGCCATCTATTTCCTTCTGATCTGCTTTTCCTCTAACACCAGACAACTATTTAAATATTTTATTTTCCAGAAGATGGATGACCGGTAGGTATGGTCTGAATCTGTTTAACATTTTATTCAATGGCTGGAATGAATTTAACGAAAAGTAAAATGAGGGTCCATAAAGAAGTGATGACTACATATTCATGGTTCATCCGGTTCTTGCGTACTTCCTCGATAAGAAGCATCAACAACTTCAGAGCGCTGGACCAGACCATTGATTACAGATTCAAACATGCAAAGCTGAATTATTTATTTTTCCGCTCACGAAAAATGCACAGGCCTTCCTGAACTATTGGATTTCAACTTTTTCCTGTCTATACAACTGTTCAATCGGAAACAAATGACAATCAACTCTTTGCATTTATATTCTTACTATTGACTTTTTATTACATAATGGTTAAAAAAACTTTTCAAACAAAATATTATGTTGTAAAATACAAATAAAAGAGAAAAAAGGAGGGAAAGTTATGTTTGCACCGAAGAATATCCTCGTTCCGACAGATTTTTCCAAATATTCAGATGCGGCATTAAAGAAGGCTGTTGATATTGCGACTCAGCATGATACCAAGATCTACCTCTTACATGTCATCGACGAGCAGATTCATCAGTGTGCTGTTGATTACTGTCTCAGTTATGAAGTCGTTAAACAGCTTGAAAAAGAAAGCCTGAAAGCATCCAAAGACAAGCTGAAAAAGGAAGCGGATGCCATTGTCAAAGCAAAAAAAATAAAAGTTGTTTTTGATGTCAAGAATGGTGTTCCCTCGGAAGTTATATTAAGTGAGCAGAAGGCAAAGAAGATTGATTTGATTGTGATTGCTTCCCATGGAAAGACCGGTCTCTTGAAACAGCTTATGGGAAGTGTTGCGGATAAAGTAGTCAAAGGCTCAAAATGCCCTGTTATAGTGGTTAAACCTTAACGTGAAATGGTTGCATCTGGCACGATTGAAAAGTGTCAGCAGTAATCTATTTCAATCAATAATTCATCTTTAAGCCGTCTCGTTTTCCGATGGGGCGGCTTATTAGTTTCGAGTGGTAATCCTCACTTCAATTTTCACCTGACGATTGTTGATAAGTAGTTGGCGTCAATAACCGGTAAATTTCATTTTTCCACTGAACACTTTTGCGCATTACGGAATGAAAGCTGCTACACAAACGCATCTCCCCAAAACTTCGACTTCAATAAATAATTGATGCCCTTTCGGTAGAATCAGTGGTATTGAGAAGGTGAACGAGAGCCAAGTACGCATAAACCGGATGAATCATATTTATATTGAAATTTTCAAGAGGGATCGATAGTATCGCTGTGCATTTCATGGCAGAAATGATCATACTAAAGAAAGGGTTTCACAATGCAGGAAATATTAACGGCTGTTACTTATCTGGTGGTTTGGCTGATCTGTCAGCGGGTGATCGGGATCGAAAGCGGGTTGACAACGCTTCTGATTTCTCTGACCGCGGCCGTATCGGTCTATGTTATCATTGCTCTCAAGGAGTATCGGGATAAAAAACGTAAGGGTGAATTACAGGACTGAAATGAATTCAACCTTCCCCATATGGGATGAATAAGAAAACTGGACTACATTGATTAAATCCCGTTAACCGGATCGGATAGAAATAAAACCGGTATCGATGGCCGTAAAAGGCACTGCGCATGAAAACTTCCGTCTGGTTGAAAATCTTGTCCGTCGTCATTTTAATCCTCTTAGTCGTTATGGCAGTCAATCATTCACAGGATAAAAACATAGTGGAACATGATGCCCTGGTCCTGGCCGTTGTCATCGCCAGCTTAGCCATTGCTTACACGGGATGGCGTCAAATGCGCCTAAATGAAGAATGGCGTCGTTTCAGGGAGAACGAAGACGGGCAGGAAAAACTGTTCAGAGAAAAAAAGACCATTGAAGGAATTATTGAGGGATCCCCCATTCCGACCTTCGTCATCGGTCGGGATCACCGGATCATGTTCTGGAACAAGGCCTGTGCTGATTTGATGGGCTATAGTGCCGTTGAGATGATTGGCACAGATAAACAGTACATGCCTTTCTACCCGGAGAAACGCCCGGTTGTCGCAGATCTGATTGTCGACAATGATATTGATGGTCTGGAGAAATTTTACGGTAAAAAAAGGGTGCAGAAGTCCGCGATTGTCGAGGGAGCCTACGAAGCGAATGATTTTTATGAAAATCTGGGCGGTCTCAGCCGGCACCTCTATTTTTTGGCAGCGCCCATCTATGATGAGCAGGGAGAGATCATTGCGGCCATTGAAACCCTCCAGGATGTCACGCGGGAGAAGGAGCTTGAAAATGATTTAAAAGGATATACAGAAACTCTAAAAAGCGAGCTCGATAAAAATATAAAGTTGCGGAAGACCATTGAAGGGGTGATTGAAGGATCCCCCATTCCGACCTTCGTCATTGGCCGGGATCACCGGATCATGTTCTGGAACAAAGCTTGTGCCGAACTGATGGGTTATAATGCCGATATGATGATCGGCACGGATAGGCAGTATATGCCCTTTTATCCGGAAAAACGTCCGGTTATCGCGGATCTAATTGTGGATAATGATATTGAGGGCCTTGAGAAATATTACAGTAAAAAGCGGGTGCAGAAGTCTGCCGTGATCAAGGGCGCCTATGAAGCAAGAGATTTTTATCAAAATCTGGGAGGAAAAAGCAACCGCCACCTCTATTTTCTGGCCACTCCTATTCATGATGAAAAAGGTCAAATCATTGCGGCCATTGAAACTCTGCAGGATGTCACGCAGGAAGAAGAGTTGGCTAAAAACTTGAAGGAATATGCAGAGACTCTCCAGGATGAACTGACTGAAAATATCAACCTCAGAAAGGAGATTGAAACGGTCTATAATTATCTCCAGTCCATTGTAGACAGTTCGCCGGACACCCTGTTTGATGTGAGCAGCAATGGGATCATCAATTATGTCAGTGGTGACCTGGCGCGAGGAGCAGAGCTATATTCCGAACAAATTAAGGGAAAGCATTTTACAGAATTTGTGCTTCCCGAGCACAAGGCATTAATCATGGCGATCTGGGAGGATGTGAGAAAAGGCATCTTCAAGCCTTTTGAGATTGAGGCGACAGCAAGAGACGGTTCAAAGCAAAACCTGCTGGTCACCCCTCGTCCGGTCAAGGGAACAGATCGTTATGTCTTTGTCCAGCGAAATATTACGGAATTCAAAAATCTGGAAAAAAAATTTTACGAAAGTGAAAAACTGGCTGCCATTGGCCAGTTGTCGGCCGGCATCGCCCATGAGGTCCGAAATCCTCTGTCCTCCATTAAAATGAGTCTTCAGATTCTGGAAAAACGCATGCAGCCAACGGGGAATGATTTGAAAAGGTTCAAAATCGCCGAAAGGGAGGTAGAACATCTTGAAGAATTGGTCAATGATGTTCTGATCTATGCCCGGCCTGCGACACCTAAAATAGAATTCAGTGATATGAGAAAGATTCTGGAAAATGCTCTGGCCATGGCAGAACGGGCTTTGACAGATCATCGCATTCAGATACAGATGTCCTTTGAAGAAAATATTCCCCTGGTCAGTGTTGATGCAGCGATGCTGGAGCAGGCTTTTCTGAACATCTACCGGAATGCCATCGAGGCCATGGATGATGAAGGAATCCTCCGCATTTTTGTCGGGAGGGTTGAAAATGGCCAGATGTCTCTGATGGTGACCATTGAAGACAATGGATGTGGTATTGAGGAGGCGGATCTGCCTCACATCTTCAACCCCTTCTTTACGAAGAAGAAGTATGGAACGGGGCTGGGGATGACACAGGTTAAAAAGATCGTTGACCTCCACATGGGAGCCATTGAGGTAACAAGTAAGAAAGGTGAAGGAACCCGCGTCATGGTGACTTTCCCGATTAACCAGGAAGGATAACGGCATGCCAAAGATTCTCGTGATTGATGATGACATCTCGATTGCTGAAACTCTCGAACTGTATCTGACAGAGGAAGGCTATGATGTGGTGACAGCTCATACCGGTACAGAAGGATTGAATCGATATGTAAAAAGTTCCCCGGAAGTCGTGATTCTGGATATCCGCCTGCCTGACATTGACGGCTTTACGGTTCTCGAAGATTTGCGCGAGGAAAATGAAAATGTCAAAGTGATTATGATCACCGCCCATCATGACATGGACTCGACCATCAAGGCTATGAAGGGAGGTGCCTTTGATTACATCCATAAACCCATCAACATCGATGAACTCGACATAGCCGTCAAGAAAGCCGTCAAAACCTATGAAATGGAAAAAAAGATTGATGGCCTGCTCATGGAACCTTCCCGACAGTTTAAAGTGGGTGACATTATCGGAACGGGCCGGGAGATGAGTGAAATCTTTAAAACCGTGGGAGTTGTTTCCCAGAGCAAGACGACGGTTTTGATTCAGGGCGAGAGCGGTACGGGAAAGGAACTCATTGCCAAGGTGATTCATCACAACACGGCGCCGGATGAACCCTATATTGCCGTGAACTGTTCCGCCATTGTGGAAACACTCCTGGAGTCGGAACTGTTTGGTCATGAAAAAGGGTCCTTTACCGGGGCCATCAATCGGAAACTGGGGAAGTTTGAGCTGGCCCGTTACGGTACGGTCTTTCTGGATGAAATCAGCGAAATGTCCCTGAATCTCCAGGCAAAACTTCTCAGGATCCTCCAGGAAATGGAATTCGAACGGGTCGGTGGTAAGGACCGGGTCCGGGTCAATGCCAGGATCATTGCGGCTACGAATAAGGATCTGAAGACGATGGTCAAGGAGGGCAAGTTCCGGGATGATCTCTATTATCGTTTGAATATTGTTTCCATTCGGATCCCCCCGCTCCGGGAAAGACATGAGGATATTGCGCTTCTGGTCGATTATCTGCTCACGAAGATCAATAAGGATCTTCATAAACGGGTGATCGGCGTGTCTGATGAGATGATGGACATTTTTATGAAATATAGCTGGCCCGGCAACATCCGTGAACTGGAGAACCTTCTGGTTCGGGCTGTGGTTGTCGCCAAGGGACAGGTCTTGGTCCGGGGAGATTTTCCCGAACTGGGTGATGGGAATATGGCCGGAGAGAAACCGGATGAACCTGTCACATCGGGTAAACTTCTGACGCTTGATGAGATTGAAGATCAATATATCCGGAGAATATTGAAAGAGAACATCACGAAGAACAAGGGCGAGATTTGTGAGATTCTCGGGATTTCCCGCCCTACCTTTGAACGGAAATTGGAGAAGTACGGTATTACATTTGAGCGCGAATAAATTCAATTGGTATCTTAGACGGTCCTTTATATGAAGATCCTGTCGGCAGAATTCGTTAAGAGTGCCACTGATCCTTCGCACTACCCTGAATGCGTCCTTTCCGAAGTCGCCTTTGCCGGGCGCTCCAATGTGGGCAAGTCGTCACTCCTTAATAAGCTCGTTCAGCGAAGAAATCTTGCCAAAACCAGCAATACACCGGGCCGGACACAACTGATCAACTTTTTTACCGTTAATAACCGGTACTCCTTTGTTGACCTTCCCGGCTATGGTTTTGCCCGGGTTCCCGAGTCGGTCAAAAAAAACTGGGGTCCTATGGTAGAAACCTACCTGAAGGAAAGGAGAAACCTGCGGCTTGTTATCTTGATTCTGGATATCAGGAGAGATCCTGCCGAAGAGGATATTGACCTCCTTCACTGGCTTGATTTTTACCACCTTCCGGTGGTGGTTGTTCTGACGAAGATCGACAAGCTTTCAACAAACCAGATCAAAATTCGCGAACGGGCGGTCCGGCGATGCCTGAACCTGTCATCGGAAGTTGTTACCTTGATTCTTTTTTCTGCCAAGACCGGTGAGGGTAAAGACGTGCTCTGGTCTATCATTGAGAAACTTTATGGGTAAAGAAATCGAAATCCTCGTCTCCGGATGGATTAAATAATCAACATGAAAAAGGAGAATTGGATATGAAAACGGCGTTGATACTGATTGATATTCAGAATGACTATTTTCCCAAGGGGACCATGGAACTCGAAGGATGTTTGGAGGCAAGCCGCCTTGCCGGAAATATACTCAATAATTTCAGAGAAAAAGGTTGGCCGGTCGTGCATATTCAGCATATTTCTGTCCGTCCGGGATCAACCTTTTTTCTGCCCGATACCGAAGGTGCCCTATTTCATGAAAATGTCAGGCCGTCAGCCGGGGAGGTTGTCATTCAGAAACACTATCCAAACAGCTTCAGAGAAACCCCTTTGCTGGAACATCTGAAAAAAGAGCAGATCACTCATTTAATGATCGGTGGGATGATGACTCATATGTGCATTGATGCCACCGTCCGGGCTGCCTTCGATCATAGCTTTCAATGTATCATTTTGCATGATGCCTGTGCGACCCGGGCGCTGTTATTCGGTGATCAGAAAATTCCTGCGGACCATGTCCACGGGGCCTTTCTGTCAGCTCTGGGCGCCGTCTATGCCAGAATCATGAGTGTGAATGATGCGATCCTTAAAATTCAATCTCATCAGGACTGAACATTTTCGAAATTATGCCATATCCGCAAAGAGGTCGTATTCCATCCCGGCCGTAATGGTGCAAGCCGCTATTTTTCCGATCGTCAGATTTTCTCCTCTGATATAGGTAATCCCGTCAATTTCCGGGGCCTGCCTTTGACAACGGCCGTAAAATCCGTAATCAGGCCGATCGCTTTTCCCTTCAATGAGGACATCCTGCCGGGAGCCGATCAGGGTTTGATTGATTTCATAAGAAATAACGGCCTGCTCTTCCATCAGAAGGTTTTTCCTCTCCTCCTTTTCTTTTTCGGAAATGCGGGATGGCCGTCGGGCTGCCGGGGTTCCCTCTTCACGGGAATAGGTAAAAACACCGAGGTGATCAAATCGGATTTCTCTGATGAAATCCAGGAGGTGGTTGTATCTTATCTTCGTCTCTCCCGGGAAACCCGTGATAAGCGATGTTCTTAAGGTGACGTCGGGGATCAACGTTCTGACTCTGGCAATGGTTTCCCGGATCTGCCTGCTGTCACCCCGACGGTTCATAGCCCTCAATATGGTATCATCGCTGTGCTGGATCGGCATGTCGATGTAGTGGCAAATCTTTTCCTCTTTTTTCATGATTTCCAGCAGATCACCGGTCAAGCCGACCGGATAGGTATAGAGCAACCGGATCCATTGTATCGTTTTAATGGTGGAAAGCCTTTTCAAAAGATGACCAAGATTTTGCTTTTCTTCCAAATCTTTTCCATAAGCTGTTGTATCCTGAGCTGTTAAAATGATTTCTTTAACCCCTCTTTTGGCCAGGTCCTGTGCTTCCTGCAGGACATCCTCCAGGGATCTGCTCCGTGCCTTCCCCCGGATTGTGGGAATGACACAGTAGGAACAGCGGTTTGAGCAACCGTCGGCAATCTTCAGGTAGGCCGTCCAAGGGGCAGTAGACAGCAGGCGGGGATGATTGGCATTCATCAGGAAGTCTGGTTTCCCAACGACAGAACGGCGGGAAAGGCGGGGGCCACCTTCTAATCTTTCGAGATGATGTGCAATATTTGGGATTTCGGCGATACCAAGAAAAAGGTCGACTTCCGGGATAGTTTTTTCCAGTGTTTTTCCGTACCGTTGTGACAGACAGCCGGTGACGACCAGATGGCTGCACAGCCCTGCTTTTTTCAACCGGGACATCCTGAGTATTTCGTCAATCGCTTCTTCTTTGGCGGGCAAGATGAAGGCACAGGTATTGACGATGATGATGTTTGCGGTACCGGGTTCACGGGTGATGTCAAAGCTGCGTTTTTTCAGGATGGCAGCCATCACTTCGGCGTCCACTTGATTTTTTGGACAGCCCAGGCTGACAACATGGACCTTCCTGCTTTTCACTTGGGGACTTTCCTGACCAGCACTTTTCTGGGTTTCACACCGTCGGAAGGGCCCACAATGCCCTCCGCTTCCATGTGTTCAATCAGTCTGGCTGCCCGGTTATAGCCGACTTTCATATAACGCTGAACGAGAGAGATAGATGCCTGATCTAAATCCGTTACAAGCTCCACGGCTTCGTCATATTTCTCATCAAAATCGTCATCTGTTTTTTCACCCTCCGGTGTCTCCTGTTCGTATTCGGTAATCGATGGATCGTAGGCGGGTTTGCCTTGTTTTCGAATGAAATTTACAATTCTGTCAATTTCTTTATCGGATAAATAAGCCCCGTGAATACGAACCAGTTTTGATACGCCTGGTGGTATAAAAAGCATATCGCCGGCCCCCAGAAGTTTTTCGGCACCAAGCTGGTCCAGAATGGTCCGGGAGTCTACCTTAGATGAGACCTGAAAGGAAATACGCGTGGGAAAGTTGGCTTTGATCACCCCAGTGATCACATCGACCGATGGCCTCTGCGTAGCTAGAATCAGGTGGATTCCGGCTGCTCTTGCCATCTGAGCAAGGCGTGCCAGTGATTCCTCGACGTTCCGCTGCGCCACCATCATCAGATCGGCCAGCTCATCAATCACGATGACAATGTAAGGTAGCTTGGCGCGATTTGCGATATCCGAAGAAGTTGGGGACATCTCCGGTTTAAATCCTTCTATGGTTAGATTCTGGTCCGGCAAGGTCTTTTCTTTCACCGGAGCTGCGAATTTGCCCTTACCGCTGCGGGCCTTATCGATGAGCCTGTTGTAGGTTTCGATGCCCTTGACGCTTAATTCACTGATGATCTCATAACGCCTTTCCATTTCCTCAACTGCCCAGCGAAGCACCAGAGAGGCTTTCTTGGGATTGAACACAACGGGATGCAGAAGGTGGGGAATGCCTTCGTAGGCTGACAGTTCCAGTCGTTTGGGATCGATCAGCAGGAATTTGACCTCATCAGGGGGTGCCTTGAACAGGATACTGCAGATCATGGCATTGAGGCAAACACTTTTTCCCGAACCCGTTGTACCGGCGATCAGCAAATGGGGCATCCGAATCAAATCGGTAATCATCGGTGTCCCCACGATATCTTCACCAAGAGCGATCGGGAGCTTCAGCGAGGACTCCAAAAAAGCTTCACTATCAAGAACATCCCTTAGATGTACCGGTTCGCGAGAGTTATTCGGAATTTCAATACCAATCGCAGCCTTGCCCGGGATCGGGGCAATGATGCGAATGCTCTGCGCGCGCAAGGCCAGTGCCAGATCATCCGCCAGATTTGTGATTTTATTAATTTTTACGCCAGGAGCCGGCTCGAGTTCGTACATGGTAATGACCGGTCCGGGTTTGACTTCCACTACCTTGCCCTCCACACCGAAATCAGCCAGCTTCACTTCCAAAATCCGGGCATTAGCGATGAGACTTTCCCGCTTCATTCTCGTATCTTTTCGCGGGATCTGATCAAGCAGCGTCAGGGATGGTAAATTGAAGATACCATTTGTCTGCTGGAAGTCGAAGTGGGTCTGCTCGGTTTTGGTTGGCCGGGGTTTTTCAGCCTTAACCGGTGTTGTGTCGATGATGGGTTCCCTGGTCATCCGTCTGCTGCGATCCGGGATAATTTTTCTTTCTCGAAGTCTCCGCAAAATAATCATGACGATTCCGTTCATGCGGATAAAAAAGGAAATCAGATGGTTTTTCAATTTGCTGATGAAGGAAACGAGGGATAAATCGATAAGGATCATGAGAGACAAAACCAGGGTGACAACCAAAAGGATATAGGTACCGATCTCACTGAGGAAAGAATAGGTTAACCGATCCAGGAGGTATCCAAGCAAGCCTCCGGGACGCAGCTTTACCCCATAAACGGCGATATCGGCCAGCGAAATTGCGGCAAGTCCCGAGGTCGCGAGGATTAGACCGCCAAACGCTGTCATCCCCACAGGACTGATTTTAAAAGTTTCGTCAAGGAAATATTTGAAAGAAATGATAGAAAGAACCACCGGCAGCCAAAAGGCGCCAATGCCCAGAAGTCTTAAAAGAGAGTCGGCGGTATAGGATCCTAATGAACCGATAAGGTTGTGCGTTTTAGCCTTTCCCACAACAAAGTGAGTAAAAGATGCATCTAACGGATGATAGGAGGACAAACAGAGCAACAGAAAAATGGCGATGGCAAGGGTGATGACCCCGGTAATCTCCTTGGGCCTGTTGAAGCCTGATGGTTTGTCCATCATGTCAGATTACCAACAGAAAATATCCTGATCATGCCTTGTCCGGTATTAATTGGATAGCCTTTGCCGCCAGAGGTTGAGGAACGATTCCAACTGTGGTTGCCCGGTCATAGTTTTTCTCAATTACATTCTTGACCTTCTCGATCAAAAGTGCCCTATTTTCAATCGTATAGCCGTTGACGTCAATGGGCCTGTCGATAATCATGGTAATCTTCCCCGGGTTGATTTTCAGAGACCTTTTGGGCATGATGTCTCCCGCTCCGATGATGGTTATCGGAATGATCGGAACGCCTGATTTGATGGCAAGATGAAACATGCCTTGCTTGAACGGCTTTATCTTGCCGTCTTTGCTTCTCGTGCCTTCCGGAAAGGTCATTACGGATTTTCCATCCCGGATTTTTTTAGCCGCAATATCAAGACTTTTCAGGGCCTTATCGTGTTGATGCCGGTCAATTTCAATATATCCGGCGTTTCTCATCGCTGTGCGGAAAAGGGGGATCTTGAAAAGTTCCTTTTTGGCGATCCATCGAAACTGCCCCGGAACAAAGCCGAGAACGATCAGAATATCAAAATCGCTCTGATGATTAGCCATAAAGATCTGTGGTTTTGCAATCAGGATATTTTCCGCACCAATGACTTCGACCCGGGTGTTGGAAAGGATGAGCAGGATTTTCGCCCAGAGCCGGGCGAGGCTATGGATTTTATTTTCTCCTGGTGAAATCAGAGAAAAGATGATGGCACATACGGATATGTAACCAGTAATCGCGATACCAATAATTAAAATAATAACGGAACGAAGCATAAATATCCTTTGGTAAATAAGGTCTAAAATGCCTTGATTCTGTCTACTTGATTATGCGAGTGAAGTCAATAACGAATATGCCCCCGCCTCTTAAAACAATAAAAAATATCAATGATTTTAAGAGAAAAGCATTGACAAGCCATGGTCATCGTAATAACATAAAAAATTAAAAATCTAAAGAAACGGGCACCCTGAATCTCCGGTTCAATAACAAATGGGATGTTCCTTAGTTTATGCTTGATGAAGGACTTTGCTAAAATAATGTTTATTATTAGAATTTTTTTTACAATAAGGTTGTAAAAGGCGTATCATTTAGAAATGAATGACCAGAAAATAATGAATAAAAAACGGGCTTACGAAATTATTGACCGCTTCCCCATGGCGAAAGTTCTGGTGGTGGGTGATATCATGATTGATCACTTTATCTGGGGAAAGGTTTCGCGGATTTCTCCGGAGGCACCGGTTCCCGTGGTTGAAGTTTCTTCCGATAATCTTATGCTCGGCGGGTCGGCTAATGTATTGAACAATATATTCGCCATAGGAGGTAAGGTTTATGTGACAGGGGTGGTCGGTGCCGATGAGATGGGTAAGAAACTTGTCAGTGAATTCAGGAAACGGCAAGTTGATACCGCTGGAATTATCGTGGAGGCAAAACGGCCGACAACCCTGAAAACAAGAATCGTAGCCCACGGCCAGCAAGTCGTTAGATTTGATCGGGAAAGCCGTAAGCTGGTTGATGAAGACAGCACCGAGCGCATGGTGACCTATATCCGTGCGCTGAGGGACGAACTGGGTGCCATTGTTATTTCTGATTATAGCAAGGGGGTCGTGACGAAAACCCTTTTGGATGGAATCCGGGAGATCATATCGGATCGACCTATTGTTGTATGTGTGGATCCGAAAAAAAACGATTTTTCTCTTTATCAGGGCCTTGATATCATTACCCCGAATCATCATGAGGCTGGCCGGGCTGCCGGTGTAGAACTGGTCAATAAGGACAATTTGATCCAGGTCGGCACAGCTCTCCTCGACCGGTATAATTTTAAAGCGATTTTGATCACGCGTGGTGAGGAGGGTATGAGTCTGTTTGAAAAGAAGGAAAGGATCACCCATGAACTGTTCCCGACAGAAGCCAGAGAAGTCTTTGATGTGACCGGGGCGGGGGATACCGCTATCGGCGTGTTTGCTCTCTGTATGGCTTCCGGAGCGACATTTAGAGAAGCTGCTTTTCTGGCGAATCATGCCGCCGGAATCGTTGTCGGCAAGGTCGGAACAGCTACCGTTTCACAGTCGGAACTCAAGAAGGTTTTATGAGTAAACCGAGGTATGCAGAGGCTGTCAAACTGGTGATGAGTATCTTCTCTGCAGGCATAAAAAATCTCAATGAGTCGATCGAAGTCCTGATGGTACAATTCGGAAAGCCTGATTTTATCAGTACCAGGATGCCTTTTGATTATACAGATTACTATGAACGGGAGATGGGACAATCGCTAATCAGGCGATTGGTCAGTTTTGAGTTGCTGGTCCGGCCTGAATCTTTGCCGGATATTAAGTGCTTGGCAAATCAAATTGAAGATCAATACTCAGAAGGGGGTCAAAGACGGATCAACATTGATCCAGGTTATATTTCCCCTGCTCATCTGATCCTGGCAACGGGCAAGGGCTACACCCACCGGCCCTATTTGAGAAATGGGATTTATGCGGATCTGACGCTGCTTTTTTCAGACAAGACATTCCGTTCGCTTCCGTGGACGTATCCCGATTATGCCGGGAGTCAAATGATCGGCCTGTTAAACAGGATTAGAGAGAAATACCTCCTGGATTTAAAAATGATGAATAACGGATTGGTGATAGCGTGAAGACAGATGAGAGGAGAGGTTAGCGCATGATTAGAAGCATGACCGGATACGGCCGAGCAGAAGCCGTACTGGGTGGTCGAAAATATGTTGTGGAAATCAAATCCTTAAACCACCGTTATCTGGAACTGTCTTTACGAATTCCTGCAAACATTTTGCCCCTTGAAATGGAGATCAAGAAAAAGATCAATGAACAACTGATTCGAGGAAAGATTGATGTAACAATCCGGCGGGAAACCTATAGTGGTATAGAAGGCACCCGTCTTCTTGAGGTGAATCTGCCTCTGGTGAAAAATTATTACGACCTGTTGATTCAATTGAAAGATTTGTTCAACCTCAAAGAAGATATTACGCTCGATATGATGGTCGGCTTGAAAGATGTTTTTATTCCCCTGGAAACTCTCGAAGACGAAATAACGGTTCTTTGGGAAGGACTGGCAGGGGTTTTAAGTAATGCGATTGCTGCCTTGATAGACATGCGGCAAAAAGAGGGAGAGGTGCTTGGTCAGGATTTAAAGGCCCGTCTTTATTTGATCAACGAGCATCTAGATGAAATTAATGCAAGAGCGCCCCAGATTGTTTTGGAATATCAAAAAAGGCTGGTAGCGCGGATCAGGGAACTGATGGACGGAATGGTCATCGATGAGTCCCGCTTGAGCCAGGAAGTAGCCATTATGGCCGAAAAGAGCGATATTACGGAAGAGATCGTTCGTTTTCGGAGTCATATCAAGCAGTTTTTTGAAATGCTGAAAAGTCCGGAAGCCATGGGCAGGAAGGTGGATTTCCTGATCCAGGAGATGAACAGGGAAGTGAATACCATTGGTTCAAAAAGTAGTGATGTAGAGGTATCTTGTCATGTGATTGAGATCAAAAGCGAGTTGGCTAAATTAAGGGAACAGGTTCAGAATCTTGAATAAATGCGATGACCAAAATTTGAAAGTCACCCTGGATAAAAGTAAGCCAGCACAGGGTTTTTTTATCGTTGTGTCTGCACCATCCGGTACGGGAAAGACGTCAATTTGCAGAGAATTTATGAAATTATGTCCGGATATCCAGTTCTCTGTTTCCTATACGACAAGACTTCCCCGGCCGGGGGAGAAAGAGGGTATTGACTATCATTTTATTTCTGAAGCGTCTTTCAAAGAACAAATCGAGCAGGATGCTTTTGCTGAATGGACCGAGAATTACGGTCACCTTTACGGGACGTCCATCCATACCATGCATCGTTTTTTGACAAGGGGATTTAATTTGCTTCTGGATGTGGAACGGGGGGGTGCGGAGGCTTTAAAAAAGAATTATCCGGGAGGTGTCTTTGTGTTTATCCTGCCCCCTTCTCTGGACGACTTAAAGAACAGGCTGAACAAACGAGGCGAGACTCTTGAGGTTATCCAGAAACGGCTGAACAAGGTGATGGATGAAATAAAAGAAGTTATCTGGTATGATTATGTCATTATCAATGAAAAAATTGACCAGGCTGTTGATTGTCTGCGATCTATCTATATTGCGGAGAAAAGTAGGAAGGAGAGGTTAAAAGATCGATTAAAGCCATTTTTAGAGTAAGAGGAAATATTCGCACCAGACAACACTTGGTACGGAAACTTTCTGTGGATTAAGGTTAAATATACGAATAGAGGAGGTTTTTAGATATATGGCGAGAATTACTGTAGAAGACGCATTGAAGAAGGCCGATAACAGGTTTGCCTTGGTTATGCTAACGGCAAAGCGTGCTAAACAGCTTTTGAAGGGTGCAGGCCCCCTGACGGATATTAAAAATAACCGGGAAATTGTCGCGGCCCTCCGGGAGATTGCCGCTGGAAAGGTTACCCATGCCCACCCTGAATATCTTGTAGGTGTGAAGGAAATCTACAGGCCGATTACTGACGAGACGGAGTTCAGCGGAGATGAAGAATATACCGAATGAGAATCTTCGGGAGACGGCTCGAAACCATCTGATTTTTGCCCTGGACATTGGCAATGGCATTGACGAAGCCTTGTTCTGGGTGGCGCGTCTCAAAGATCATGTGGGTCTGTTTAAGGTCGGCAAAGAATCATTCACGCTCTATGGACCAGAAATCGTTAAACGTATTATTCAATATGGTGGCAAGGTTTTTCTGGATCTGAAGTTTCATGATATCCCCAATACCGTTGCCAGGGCGGCTGAAGGTGCTGTGAAAATGGGGGTCTCCATGTTCAATATCCATGCTCTGGGTGGAAAGAAGATGATGGAGGAAACCGTGGCCTCCGTGCGGCAGAAGGCGGAAGCTATGGGAAAACCAATGCCCATAATCCTGGCTGTCACCGTTCTGACCAGTTTGAATGATGATGACCTTCAGACATTCGGTTTTACCCGTACAACTGGGGAAGTCGTTTTAACCCTATCGAGGATGGCACAGGATGCCGGAGTGACTGGCGTTGTAGCCTCTGCACTGGATGTCCTGGCGATCCGTGAAGCCTGTGGGCAGGACTTCGTCATCGTCGCACCGGGAATTAGAGGTGTTTCAAAGATTCAGGGCGACGATCAGAAAAGGACATTGGCACCGGGTGAAGCCATTCGTAAAGGTGCCGATTATCTGGTGGTAGGCAGACCGATCAGGGCAGCGGATGATCCGGTTTTTGCAGCCGAAGAAATCTTGCGGGAGATTTCAGAAGGACTGCTGATGAGGGAATACTGACGACGGATTGTTCAATGGAATAGTGATATGGATATCATCTATGGTATCAATCCTGTGGCAGAGGCGCTTAAAGTTGAATCATGCCAGATTGTGAAAATTGCCGTTTCGCGGGAGACCGGCAAAGAACCGCTACAAACTATTCTGGAACTCGCTGCAAGAAAGAAGATTCCCGTAGCATTTCAGGAGAAACGTGACATTGAAAAACTGGCAGGTCACCGGTCACATCAGGGTATCGTGGGTCTATGTAAAACCTTTGTTTATGCAGACCTAGACCAAATTATCGCTAATCGTCATCAAGATTTCCGTCATCATTTGATTCTCCTATTGGACGGCATTACAGATCCTCACAACTTGGGTGCCTTGATCAGAACGGCACATTGCTTTGGCGTGAATGGGGTCATTATTCCTGTGAATCGTTCCGCATCTGTCAATGCGGCTGTCGTCAAAGTATCCGCTGGGGCTGCCCTGTATATGCCGGTTGCCAGAGTGATAAACTTGGCCAGAACCATGGATGATTTGAAAGAGAAAGGGTTCTGGATTTATGGTGCTGAGGCGGCTTCAGGGCGGAACATGAATTGTACAACTTATCATGGTGATGTCGGTCTCGTGATGGGTTCGGAAGGGGGTGGTCTCCGCGCCATCGTCAGGAAAAAGTGTGATTTTCTCTTGAGCGTTCCCATGATAGGAAAGATTGATTCATTGAATGTATCCGTGGCAGCGGGGATTATTCTGAATGACGTCACGAAAAAATGGGCGAATACGGAAGGAGTTGAATAATGCCGGTATTCTTATGGGAAGGTCAAACGCGGAAGGGTGAGAAAAAGAAGGGTGAAATAGAAGCCGCGAATGAGGCAGCATTACGAGGCATTCTTCGCAGACAGGGATTAACCTCTATCACCGTTAAGCAAAAACCCAAGGATCTATCGGAGTATCTTCCCTTCTTGAAACAGAAGGTGAAAGAAAAGGAAGTGGTCATCTTTGCCCGTATTTTTGCGACCATGATCAATGCAGGTCTTCCGCTCATTCAATGCCTTGAGTTATTAGCGCAACAGGAGCAGAATAAAACTTTTGCTCAGATCATTACCGCCGTCAAGGAGGATATTGAAGGGGGTTCGACACTGTCGGATGCCCTGAGAAAATATCCCAACATTTTTGACAATCTCTTTGTCAATCTGGTAGCCGCAGGAGAAAGCGGAGGCATTCTCGATGTGGTCCTTCAGCGCCTTTCCAATTATATGGAAAAAGCAATGAAACTAAAGAGTAAAGTGAAAGGGGCGATGACTTATCCCGCCAGCGTCCTGGTGATTTCTATTGCGGTTGTGGCATTGCTGTTGGTCAAGGTGATTCCGGTATTCCAGAAAATGTTTGAAGGCTTTGGCGGAGAACTGCCGGGTCCCACTCAATTTCTTATTACTCTCAGTGGATATGCCCAAAAATATTTTTTAGTGGCTCTTATTGCTATGGCTATTGCTGTCTATGCTTTCAGACGGTATTACAAAACAGAGAAGGGTACCCTGCTGATTGATGATCTCATTCTGAGATCACCTGTTTTTGGCCCATTACTGAAAAAAGTTGCCGTAGCGAGATTTACAAGGACCATGTCCACGATGATGACTAGTGGTGTTCCAATTCTTGAGGGTCTTGCCATTGTCAGTAAAACAGCTGGCAACAAGGTTGTTGAGAATGCCCTGATCCGGGTTAGGAAGAGCATCAGCGAAGGAAAAACCATCGCAGAACCCCTGCTTGAGACGGGCATATTTCCGCCGATGGTGGTTCAAATGATTGCTGTAGGTGAAGCGACCGGCGCCCTCGATGCCATGCTGTCCAAGATTGCCGACTTTTATGATGACGAAGTGGATGCCGCGGTGGATGCGATGACGGCACTACTGGAACCGTTCATGATGGTATTTCTGGGGGGTGTTGTCGGAGGGATGATTATTGCCATGTACTTGCCTATTTTCAAGATGGCATCGGTGGTGGGTTAGCCGCCGCGAAGCCATTAAGAGAGGCCGCCCTCTTATCGGATAGACAATTCTCATGACTGAAATGGTCGGGATGGCGCGATTTGAACGCGCGACTCCTGCGTCCCGAACGCAGTGCCCTACCAGACTGGGCCACATCCCGACACTTTGATAAAGATATATAATTTATATTCAAATGTCCATCGTTTTTTGTAAATGAGCAGAGAAAGGAATTGGAGGCGCAATAACCGGTGATCATTTACGACCTCAAGTGTAAGAAAAACCATAAGTTTGAAGGGTGGTTCAAGGATAGCACTGTCTTTGAAGAACAGAAAAAACAAAACCTGATTACCTGCCCTGTTTGTGGCGAATCAGGTGCAGAAGTGGTTCCCTCGTCCCTTGCCATTATGGGTAGAGATATGAAACTGTCGAAAAAAAATCAATTCAGGGAACCCTCTCCCATGATGGGTATCCAGCAGTTTAACGAGTATCTCGATAAAAATTTTGATGATGTGGGTGAAAAATTTGCCGATATCGCTATGAAAATCCACCGTGGAGAAGAAGAAGCGAGAAATATCAAGGGGACCACGACCCATCAGGAAGAGGAAACGCTTCGTGAAGAAGGGGTCCAGTTTTTCAAAGTTCCAGTCGTGAAATTGGACAGTTGACGTTAAGCGGAGGTTTTTTGACGACCGGATATTGCGGGACCTTTTTGAGCAGGGATGCATGCATGAAGACTTCATCGATCAGTATATTGAATGCGATCGGAAAAACACCTCTCGTCGAAATTTCGAAGTTAAATCCAAACAAAAAAGTGAAGGTATTCGTCAAACTGGAGAGTTTCAATCCAGGAGGCTCCATCAAGGACAGGGTGGCTCTTTACATGATTGAGGGAGCTGAGAGGCGGGGAGAATTGACAAAAGACAAAATCATTCTGGAAGCCACCAGCGGTAACACCGGAATCGGACTCGCCCTGATTGCTGCAGCTAAGGGCTACCGGCTGTGTTTGGCCATGTCTGAGGCTGCCAGCGAGGAGCGCAAGAAAATCCTTCAAGCCATGGGTGCGGAATTATATTTTACACCGGCGAGTTTAGGAACGGATGGGGCGATTGAAGTCGCTTATAGCATGATGCGTGACAACCCCGAAAAATATTTCGGAACGGATCAGTTTAATAACGCAGATAACGTAGCCGCTCATTATTACGGGACGGGGGAAGAAATCTGGCATCAAACCCATGGCCAGGTCACCATGGTCGTTGCTGCCCTGGGAACAACCGGTACAGCCATGGGGGTATCAAAAAAGCTTAAGGAGTATAAACAGGATATTGTGATCATCGGAGTTGAGCCTTATCTTCAACACAAGATCCAGGGCCTGAAAAACATGAAAGAATCTTACCAGCCAGGTATTTTTGATAAAACCCGGCTGGATGAAAAAGTCAATATTCTTGATCATGATGCCTTTGAGATGGCCCGCCGCATGGCACGAGAGGAAGGGATCCTGGTCGGGATGAGTTCGGGTGCTGCGGTTCATGTGGCTTTGCAGAAAGCCAAAGAGATGGAGGAAGGCCTGATTGTGATCATCTGCCCGGATAGTGGTGAGCGGTACCTCAGCACGGAACTTTTTACGGATAAGGCAGAATCTACGCTTCGTCTTTTCAACACATTAACTCGGGATAAGACTTTCTTCAAGCCGATCAACCCAGAAGAAGTGTTGATGCATTCCTGTGGTCCCACGGTTCATCGGGTACCTCATATCGGCAGCTATCGGCGCTTTGTTGTTTCCGACATGATCCGGCGTTATCTTGAATTCAAAGGATACAAGGTTCATCATGTGATGAATATCGTCGATTTGGCTGACCGTTCGATTAAGGGAGCAGAACGGTCAGGGATGGACCTGCATGAATTTACCGAGCGTTGCATGACCGGATTTTTGAGAGATATTGATAAACTGAACATTATAAAGGATAAGGATTACCCGAGAGCCAGTGAAAATGTGGATACCATGCTGAAATATGTTGAGAAACTGGTTGATAAAGGTTTCGCATATGAAAAACTGAGGTCCGTCTATTTTGACATATCCAAACTCGATGATTACGGCTGTCTGTCCAATATCGACTTGAGAAAGGTTAAGCATGGCAGGACGGTGGAACAGGATGACTACGAGAAAGACAGCCCCATGGATTTTGCGTTGTTAAAAAGGTCGACGCTGAGTGAATTGAAGAAGGGGATCTATTATAAAACCCGTTGGGGGAATGTCAGACCAAGCTGGCATCTGGAATGTTCTGCCATTTCGCTAAAATATCTGGCAGAAACATTTGATATCCATGCGAGCGGGTCCGATATCGTTTTTCCGCACTGCGAGAATGTGATGGCAATTGGGAAGGCTGCAACGGGCAAGCGGATGGCCAACTATTGGCTGAATACAGAATTGGTGATGATTGACGGTAAGAAAATGTCCCGTTCTTTAAATAATGTTCTGACCATAGAGGATTTGGAAAACCGGGGATATCATGGTAAGGAGATCCGTTTTTTTCTGTTAAGCGCTCATTATCGGAAACCGTTAAATTTTTCTTTCGGTGCCTTGGATACGGCAAAGAATACAATCCGAAAGTTAAATGGATTCATTCAACGGCTGATCCGCTATCGTCCGGGAGCAGGTTTTCCCGACACAGATCAACTCCTGTACAATGTCAACCAGGCCTTTACAGATGCGATGGATGATGATCTTAATATATCCGGAGCCTTGGCGTCACTTTTTGAATTCGTGAAGAAAGTGAGCATCCCTCTTTCCCGAGCCCAGCTGAACGAAAGGGAAAGGAATCATATTTTCGATATCATGAAAAAAATTGACAGCGTTCTGGGTGTCATCAATTTTGAGGAAGAAATGATCAGTGAAGAAGTCGAGGAGCTTTTGAGGCAACGGGAGGCTATGAGACGGACCGGCCACTGGGAGGCATCCGATGAAATCAGAAAAAAACTAATGACGATGGGAATTGAGATTTCTGATACGCCGGAAGGTATGACTTGGCGGTTGAAAAATAAAAATATTATGGATGGCTGAAATCCGACGATGAGCGATGAAGATGTTGAGAGAGGTGGTTTGTGAATGAGCCTTTGAGAAAAGCCGTGATCGCCGGTTCTTGGTATTCCGGTCATCCGAAGAAATTGCAGGCGGAAATTGAGTATTTTTTCGAACAGGTCCCAGATCAGGAAATCCAGGGACATGTTGTGAGTATTGTTGCCCCTCATGCAGGTTATGCTTATTCCGGACAGGTGGCAGCCTATGCCTATAAACTTGTCAGAAGGCAGGTTTATGATGCCGTCATCATCATTGGGCCGAGCCACCGGGTATCATTCCGGGGGGTATCCGTGTTCAACAGGGGTGGCTATGAAACGCCTCTGGGCATTATTCCTGTTCATACTGAACTGGCAGATGCGATTGCAGCTAACAGTACCGTCAGTTCCAATTTAGCTTCTGCACATATGCAGGAGTATAATGCCATTGAGATTCAGCTGCCCTTTCTGCAAGTGGCTCTCGGTACGTTTCATTTTGTTCCCCTGATTATGGCAGATCAGAATTATGAAACCTGCGAAAATCTGTCCGATGCGATTATCCGTGCCGTAGGACGTCGAAAGGTACTGCTTGTGGCCAGCTCCGACCTTTCTCATGATTATCCTTATGATAAAGCTGTACAGATGGACAGGATTGCCCTGAAGTATATGGAAAAAATGGATGCGGTCGGTTATTTAAGGGATCTTGCCAAAGGTGTCACGGAAGCTTGCGGTGGCGGGCCTGTTGCTGTTGTGATCATGGTCGCAAAAAAGCTGGGTGCTGATAGCGCCAAAATTTTAAAATATGTCAATTCCGGTGATGTCAGCGGGGATAAGCAGGGCCGTATTGTCGGTTATGCTTCCGCTGTCTTTTATCAAAGCCATCTTTCCAGTGATGCAGTCAATTTACCATAGATGAACGGGGATGAAATTAACAGACAAGGATAAAGACATACTGCTTGACATTGTCAAGACGTCCATTGCCGCCAGGCTGGCCGGTCGAGATTTCCCTGATCTTCAAGTTGAGTCTGAAATTCTGAAGGAGAAACGGGGGGCTTTTGTTACTTTAAGGAAAAACGGGCACCTGCGAGGATGTATTGGATATATTGAGGCTAGAAAGCCTCTATATCAGACAGTTGAAGAAATGGCCGTCGCGGCGGCCTTTCATGATCCGAGGTTTCCGCAACTGAATCCAGAAGAATTCAGGCAGTTGTCCTTTGAAATATCAGTTTTAACTCCCTTGCAGGAAATTCGAGATATCCATGAGATTGAAGTTGGGAAACATGGTATTTATATTACCAACGGCCTTCATACCGGCCTTCTGCTACCCCAGGTTGCGACAGAACATTGCTGGGACCGGATGACATTTTTAGAAGAAACCTGCAATAAGGCTGGAATGCCGCCGCGGGCCTGGAAAGATAAAGACACGAAAATCTACATTTTTTCCGCAGATATTTTTTAAAACTGCAAATAAAAAAATTCTTGACAAACCCCTTTATAAAATTTAGAGTGCCCAATTCGCGTCATTCATGCGAAGAAAGAGAATTTTGTTCTTTGTGCCATGAGCTCTATTGTTCTAATCATTTTGATTAGTTATGTATTTCTTAGCGGCTGGCGTAGCTCAACAGGTAGAGCAGCTGATTTGTAATCAGCAGGTTGCGGGTTCGAGTCCCATCGCCAGCTCCAGTTATGTGATTTAAGACTGGAGGGGTTCCCGAGCGGCCAAAGGGAGCAGACTGTAAATCTGCCGGCGAAGCCTACGGAGGTTCGAACCCTCCCCCCTCCACCATATTTTTATGAATCTGGTGTTGGCTCATAACGTGGCTCTCCGGATGGACCGTCAATTATATTTTTTATGTTTAAGCGGGAGTAGCTCAGTGGCTAGAGCGTCAGCCTTCCAAGCTGAGGGTCGCGGGTTCGAATCCCGTTTCCCGCTCCAGTAACTGATGTAACCGAATGGTTCTTCAGCCCACGTAGCTCAGTCGGTAGAGCACATCCTTGGTAAGGATGAGGTCACCAGTTCAATCCTGGTCGTGGGCTCCATTGTCTCGCAAGAGGATGATCATGAGAAATATCGTTACATTGGCTTGTACAGAATGCAAGCAGAGAAATTATTCAACAACAAAGAATAAAAGGACCATGCAGAATCGATTGGAATTGAAAAAATACTGCAAGTTCTGCCGGTCACACAAGATTCACAGAGAGACCAAGTAATTTCTCATTGTGTTATTGTAAAACGGATATGACACAGGCCAGTAGCTCTAATGGATAGAGCGCCGGACTCCAAATCCGGATGCTGGGGGTTCGAGTCCCTCCTGGCCTGCCAATTTTTCTTATTTGATGATGATCAGGTATTTTAATGGATAAAATAAAGCTCATATTTGAGAAGGTAAAACATTTTCTAAAAGAAGCAAAGATTGAATTGAGAAAGGTAACGTGGCCCACGCCTAAGCAGACCCTTGCTTCCACTTCGGTGGTCATCATTGTGGTCATTATTGTCTCCCTTTTCCTAGGGATTGTTGATTTCGGAATCAGCAAAATCATTAGATTAACTCTGGGTTAAATCAGATGGCTTTTAAATGGTATGTAGTTCATACATATTCCGGCTTTGAAAACAGGGTAAAGCTTTCCCTGCAGGAAAGAATCGTAGCGGCGGACATGCAGCAATTTTTTTCCGATATCCTGATTCCAGAAGAAGATATCGTAGAACTGGTTTCCGGAGAAAAAAAGACCTCCAAACGAAAATTTTTTCCTGGATATATTCTGGTCAGAATGGAAATGAACGACAACACGTGGCATGTTGTCAAGGATACCCCGAAGGTAACCGGTTTCATCGGAGGCAAGGACAAACCGACACCCATTCCAGATAAGGATGTGGAAGTTCTAAAGAATAGGATTGATGAAGGGACTTTAAAACCGAAGCCAAAATTCAAGTTTGAGGAGGGTGATCATGTGCGCATCATTGACGGTCCCTTTACTAACTTTGACGGAGTCATTGATGAGGTCAAACCAGAAAAAGGAAAATTAAGAGTGATCGTCAGCATTTTCGGCAGATCAACACCGGTGGAGTTGGATTTTATTCAGGTTATTCAGAGTTAATTTAAAGAACCGGATGCTAAAGATCTAAAGAAAATCCGGGTCGATTTCTGTGCTTGGCTTTTAGCTGGCAAATTCAAGTAAATAGGGGATCATATGGCAAAAAAAGTAATTGCAAACATAAAACTTCAGATCAAGGCGGGTAAAGCAACACCGTCGCCACCCATCGGTCCGGCATTGGGTCAGCATGGAGTCAATATCATGGAGTTCTGTAAGGCTTATAATGCCATGACCCAGAACCAGGAAGGAATGGTCATTCCTGTGGTTATTACGGTCTATGCGGATCGGTCCTTCACTTTTGTAACGAAAACGCCTCCAGCATCGGTTCTTCTCAAGCAGGCAGCCAAGATTGCCAAGGGTTCCGGTAACCCGAAGAAAGAGAAAGTGGGATCGGTTACAGCGATGCAGATTAAGGAAATTGCCAGGCTGAAATTTAATGACTTAAACTCAGTCGATATTGCCGGAGCTATCAGAATTATCGAGGGTACGGCGAAATCCATGGGGATAGAAATAACGGTGTAAATGGGTGGGGCACTTCCAGAAGACCCATAGCGGTCAGGCGGAAGTTTGCAACGGGTAAAAAATCTTCCTTCGTGGGAAAACCCCGTCCTTGAAGGCGGGTTGTTTGAATTTGAGGTTTGATTATGTTTAAGAGAGGCAAAGGTTTTTTGGAAGCCAAACAGAAAATAGAATCAGGAAAGCGTCACACACTCAAAGAGGCGGTGAATCTGATTGTTGCGACGTCGCGGACCAAGTTTGACGAAACCGTCGATGCGGCTATTCGATTAGGTGTCAACCCTGCACACGCCGACCAGATGGTCCGGGGAAGCGTAGTTTTACCCCATGGCCTTGGAAAATCGGTCAAAGTGTTGGTTTTTGCCAAGGGTGAAAAAGAAAAGGAAGCCATCGATGCAGGGGCTGATGTCGTGGGTACCGATGATATTATTGAAAAGATTAAAAATGGATGGCTTGAATTTGACCGGGTTGTCGCTACGCCAGATATGATGGGCAGCGTCGGAAAACTGGGAAAGATTCTAGGACCCCGAGGATTGATGCCCAACCCCAAGGTGGGAACGGTGACCTTCGATGTGGCAAAAGCCGTTAATGAACTCAAGGCCGGCAAGGTCGAGTTCCGGGTAGAAAAGGCTGGTATTGTCCACAGCCCTGTTGGTAAAGTTTCTTTTGGTGCTGAGAAGCTACTGGAAAATGTCTCGGCCTTGATTGAGACAATCATCAAATTGAAACCGGCATCCAGCAAGGGAACTTATCTGAAGAGCATTTCCATTTCTACAACCATGGGTCCTGGTATTAAAGTGGATCCTCTGGAAGTAAAAAATATATAACAGTGTAACCGTTAAGGGATCATATCCAAACTGATCAATCAAAAAAGTCTGAGACAGCAGGTGCGCGAGTTTAAACGATTATATTCGGCCTGCCAAGATGATGAAAATGCGCGTTAATGTAAAACATTGGTTAATCATTATCCTGTATGCCGATCTGTTCTCTGACTTTCTTTGTGATGGTTCGAAGGGAAAGATAATAAGAGAAAATTGAGAATAATCATTTAATGAAAGGAGGTTAGGGATTGGATCGAAAAACAAAAGAACAGGTCGTCGCTGAACTTCACGAAAAACTGAAGCATTTTAACTTGGCTGTGCTCACAAATTGCAGTGGCATGAATGTGGAGAAAATCACAACTTTAAGGAATGCTTTGCGTAAGACGGACACTGAATTGAGAGTGGTGAAAAACACTCTTCTCAGGATTGCGTCGAAAGAAACCGACTTGACTGGATTGCAGGAACATTTCAAAGGTCCGCTGGCCATTGCCCTGAACTACAGCGATGTGGTTGAAACCGCTAAGGTGCTGATTGACTTTGCCAAAAAAAATGCCGAGTTAGAAATCAGAGCAGGAATGCTGAACGGCAAAGTCATCACCAGCGAACAGCTCAATTCTTTAGCGACATTACCCTCTCGAGAAATTCTCTTAGGGAAATTGCTTTCTGTTCTCATCGGTGTGCAGACCGGACTGGTTATCGTGCTCAGTGCGATTCCAAGAAGTATTGTTCAAGTTCTCGATGCTTATCGGGTTAAGAAAGAAACAACAAATTAAAACATAAACATACAGGAAGGAATGAAGGGATATGGCAAGTCAGATTACTAAAGAAGATGTCGTGAAATTTATTGAAGGAATGACCGTTCTTGAGCTTTCCGAACTGGTCAAGGAACTGGAAGAGAAATTCGGTGTGTCGGCAGCTGCGCCGGTTGCCGTGGCATCAGCTGCGTCAACAAGTGCCGAGGCAGCAGTGCAAGCAGAGGAAAAGACGGAATTTGATGTCATACTGACGGGGTTCGGAGATCAGAAGATCCAAGTGATCAAGGTGGTGAGAGCCATCACCGGCTTAGGGTTAAAAGAAGCCAAGGATATGGTGGAAGGCATACCGAAGCCCATTAAGGAAGCGGTATCCAAGGATGAAGTCGCCGACATTAAGAAAAAGATTGAAGAGGTCGGAGGCACGGTCGAGATTAAATAATTTTTCATCCCTGTTGTCTGTTGTAATAGTAGCTGGGGCTGTTGATGAATGTAAATAGCCGAGCAGATCAATAAAGTTGAGGGAGAGGATTATCCCTATTTAAGATAAGCGCGAATAGACCAAATAATTAAGGATATTATGGGCGAACTGAGAAAAAATTTTGGCCGTATTAAGAAAATTGTCGACATTCCCAATCTAATTGATATTCAGACTAAATCTTACAAGAAATTTCTCCAAAGAGACGTGGAACCGGCTAAGCGGGGAAATTTCGGCCTTCAGGGAGCATTCAGAAGTGTTTTTCCAATTTCAGACTACAGCCGGAAATGTTCTCTTGAATTCGTCAGTTACAAGATTGGTGATGTCCGATATGACATCAAGGAATGTGTCCAGAAGGGGATGACCTATGCGGCTCCCCTGAAGATTGTTGTCCGACTGGTCGTTTTTGATAGCGATCCAGGTTCCGATCAGAAGCAGATCCGGGACATCAAAGAACAGGAAGTTTATTTCGGCGAGATTCCTCTGATGACGGATAACGGGACCTTTACAATCAATGGTACGGAAAGGGTCATTGTCAGCCAGCTTCATCGATCCCCGGGTATCTTTTTTGACCACGATAAGGGAAAAACCCTTGCCAGCGGCAAGTTGATCTATTCAGCACGCATCATCCCGATCCGGGGTTCCTGGTTGGATCTGGAGTTTGATTCCAAAGACCTTCTCTATGTGAGGATCGACAGAAGACGGAAAATGCCTGTGACGATTCTTTTGAAAGCTATGGGCTATACCACGGAGCAATTGCTGAATTATTTTTACAGCGTCGAGACCATATTTCTGGAAGGTGACAGGATTCATATGGCCGTTGATGATTCTGTCATTGGTGAAAAAGCACCCGAAGACATTAAATCATCAAAAACGGGGGAAGTGATTGTCAAAAAGGGGAGAAAAATAACCAAACCGCTTTTAAAGCGAATGTCTGATCTCAAAATTAAGCGCATCACGATTGGCGACCTTGATATGGTCGGGAAAATTCTGGCTTCGGATGTTCTGGATCCCAAAACCGGGGAAATGTTATTGCGATGTAACGACGAATTGACTCTTGAGGGACTGGAAAGAGCCCGTGAAAAAAGGATAAAGGAAATTCATTTTATTCATATTGATGAGGACCGGGCCAATACATCGATCCGGGATACCTTACTGACGGATCATCTGGAAACGAAAGAGGAAGCGATCATTGAAATATACCGGAGACTGAGGCCCAGCAATCCACCCACGCCGGAAACGGCAAATGCCTTTTTCCGAGGTCTCTTTTTTGAATCGGAAAGTTATGATCTTTCAGACGTGGGGCGGGCCAAGATGAACTACAAGCTCCACCTGGACGTGCCCACCGATGTAACGGTTCTCCGCAATGAAGACATCCTGGCGGCGGTTAAATATCTCATTGATCTTAAGAATGGGGTCGCTGAATGCAATGTGGATGACATTGATCATCTCGGTAACCGGCGGGTTCGGTCGGTCGGAGAACTAATCGAAAATCAGTACCGTATTGGACTGGTCAGAATGGAGCGTGCCATCAAAGAGAAGATGAGTCTTCAAGATATTGAAACGATGATGCCCCATGATCTCATCAATGCCAAGCCGGTCTCTGCCGTGGTCAATGAATTTTTTGGTTCTTCTCAACTTTCCCAGTTTATGGATCAAACAAACCCCCTATCCGAAATAACCCATAAACGAAGGCTTTCGGCCCTCGGTCCTGGCGGGTTGACACGGGAAAGAGCGGGATTTGAAGTCCGGGACGTGCATCCCACCCATTACGGTCGGATCTGCCCAGTAGAGACCCCGGAAGGACCTAACATCGGGCTCATCGTATCCCTTAGTACCTATGCGAGGGTTAACGAATTCGGTTTTATCGAAACGCCCTACCGTATTGTCAAAAATGGAAGAGTTACCGGTGAAGTGCGCTATCTCACGGCGATTGAAGAGGAAAATTTTATTGTTGCTCAGGCCGACAGGCCGCTCGACAAAGATGGCCGTTTCATCGGGGAGCTCATCTCTGCCAGAAAAGGGGGAGATTTCCTCGCCGTCGTCCCGGAAGATATCAATATGATGGATGTCTCGCCAAACCAGCTTGTTAGCGTGGCCGCCACATTGATCCCGTTTCTGGAACATGATGACGCCAACCGGGCACTGATGGGTTCCAATATGCAGCGCCAGGCCGTCCCCCTGATGAAGCCAGCCGTCCCCCTTGTCGGTACGGGTATGGAATCGGTGGTTGCCAGAGATTCCGGAGCCGTTGTCGTAGCCAAACGGGGCGGAATCGTCGAGAGTGTTGATGCTTCAAGGATCGTCATCAAGTGTGACAGCAATGAGAAAGACGGCTTGGATATTGGTGTCGATATTTATAATCTCATCAAATCTCAACGTTCCAATCAGGACACCTGCTTCAACCAGAAACCCATTGTGAACAAAGGGGACCGAGTGAATAAAGGGGACATCATTGCTGACGGTCCCGCAACGGATAATGGCGAGCTTGCCTTGGGCCGGAACGTCATGGTTGCCTTCATGTCCTGGGGGGGGTACAACTATGAAGATTCCATCCTAGTGAGTGAGCGGATTGTCAAGGATGACATCTATACCTCCATCCATATTGAAGAATTTGAGACCATGGCCCGGGATACCAAGCTCGGAAAAGAGGAAATTACCCGTGACATCCCCAACGTGGGTGAAGAAGCCCTCAGAAACCTTGATGAAAGCGGTATTGTCCGGATGGGTGTTGCGGTAAAACCCGGCGATATTCTTGTCGGAAAAATCACGCCGAAGGGCGAAACCCAATTGTCCTCGGAAGAAAAGCTTCTACGAGCCATTTTTGGTGAAAAAGCCAGCGATGTCCGAGACACCTCTCTCCGCGTTCCTCCCGGTGTTGAAGGGACCGTCATTGATGCAAAAATCTTCATCCGGAAAGGGGCTGAGAGAGATCAGCGTTCTCAGTTTATTGAAGATGAGGCTCTAACCCTCCTCCAAAAAGACCATGATGACGAGGTCATCATCATTACAGAGGCGGTCAAAAATAGAATTTACGCAATGCTGATCGGCAAGATATCCGCAGCAAAGCTGGTCGATCCGAAAAAGAAGAAAATTGTATTAAAAAAGGGAGACGTGATCACAGGGGTGGTCTTGGACAAAATATCTTCCTCTCTTTGGAAAGACATATCCATCCTGCATGACGATGCGACAGAAGAAAAAATCAGTGTACTCCTGTCTAATCTGGCCAGAAAGATCAAATTCGTGGATGCTTTGTTTGAAGAGAGAAAAGAAAAATTGAAAGCCGGTGACGAACTCCCGCCGGGGGTCATCAAATTAGTCAAGGTTTATATTGCCATTAAAAGGAAACTGTCCGTAGGGGATAAAATGGCTGGCCGTCATGGGAATAAAGGTGTTTTGTCTAGAATTCTTCCAGAAGAAGATATGCCCTACTTCAGCAATGGGACACCGGTCGATATTATCTTGAATCCCCTCGGAGTTCCATCCCGGATGAATGTAGGACAAATCCTCGAGACTCATCTCGGCTGGGCGGCGAAAGGCCTGGGGGAGAAGATCAACGCCCTTTTGGATAAGCATTACAGTGTCGATCAATTAAAAAAGGAACTGAAGCGGGTGTATGCTTCTCCTGAATGTAATCGTTTTTTGGATGGGGCCACAGAAGCGGAAATCAAAAAGTTTATCGGCAAGTTAAAAAAAGGCATTTCTGTCGCGACGCCTGTTTTCGATGGAGCTGATGAAAGTGAAATCAAGGAAATGCTTAAGATGGCAAATCTTTCGGAGACCGGGCAGACGACTCTGTTTGACGGAAGAACCGGTGAACCCTTTGACCAGGAGATTACGGTAGGTATGATCTACATGCTGAAGCTCCATCATTTGGTAGACAACAAGATTCACGCACGATCTATTGGCCCTTACTCCTTGGTGACCCAGCAACCCTTGGGTGGAAAAGCTCAATTTGGCGGTCAAAGACTTGGAGAAATGGAAGTTTGGGCCATGGAAGCTTATGGAGCCGCTTATTCGTTACAGGAGTTTCTGACCGTAAAGTCCGATGATGTGGCGGGTAGAACGAGAATTTATGAGGCCATTGTTAAAGGGGAACACACCCTGGAACCGGGGCTTCCGGAATCTTTTAATGTGTTGGTCAAAGAATTGCAGAGTCTCGGCCTTGATGTGGAACTGATTGAGGAAGAGTGATTTGGAGAATTTAAAATGGAGAAGCGTCGTTAAGAAATTCATTTTCGAATTCGCGTTTTGACGTTTTAATTTTCAAAGGAGATAACATCCGTGGAAGATGTATTCAGTTATTTTGAAAAACCGAAGGATCCCATCCGGTTTAATGCGATCAAAATGGGGATTGCCTCACCGGAAAGGATTCTTTCATGGTCCCGTGGAGAGGTTAAAAAGCCCGAAACGATTAATTACAGGACTTTCAAACCCGAGCGTGATGGACTTTTTTGTGCGAAAATATTTGGTCCTGTAAAGGATTATGAATGTCTCTGCGGTCGTTATAAGCGGATGAAGCACCGGGGTGTCGTCTGCGAAAAATGTGGTGTAGAAGTCATCCAGTCCAAAGTGCGCAGAGAAAGAATGGGTCATATCACACTGGCCACACCGGTGGCCCATATCTGGTTTCTCAAAAGTCTTCCCAGTCGTATCGGGAATCTCATGGACTTGACGTTGAAGGAACTGGAAAAGGTCCTTTATTTTGAGTCCTGGATCGTTTTGAATCCAAAAGATACCCCTCTGCGAAAAAAACAGCTGCTTTCTGAGGAAGAATTAATCGATTTTAGAGAGCAATATGGTGCGGAAGCCTTTGGGGTCGGTATTGGCGCAGAAGCCATCCGAAAACTGCTCACAGAAGTTGATTTAAAAAAGCTGGATGAAGAGCTCCGGGATGAACTGAAACTGGCGGTTTCCGATACCAAACGGAAAAAGCTGGTTAAAAGATTAAAAGTGGTTGAAGCGCTTAAAAAATCTTCGAATAAACCGGAGTGGATGATCCTGACCGTTCTGCCTGTTATTCCCCCCGATTTGAGACCGCTGGTCCCCTTGGATGGGGGGCGCTTCGCGACATCAGACCTGAACGATCTTTACCGGCGTGTGATCAATCGGAATAATCGTCTGAAACGTCTGCAGGAATTGAATGCGCCGGAGATCATCATCCGGAACGAAAAGCGCATGCTTCAGGAGGCCGTCGACGTTCTCTTTGATAATGGCAGGCGGGGGCGGGCCATTACCGGTTCCAACAAGCGACCCCTTCGATCCCTCTCTGATATGTTGAAGGGCAAGCAGGGAAGGTTTAGGCAGAATCTGTTGGGCAAGCGGGTGGATTATTCAGGCCGGTCCGTCATTACGGTCGGTCCCGATCTGCGCCTGCATCAGTGTGGTTTGCCAAAAAAGATGGCGTTGGAACTCTTTAAACCCTTTGTATATAACCGGCTTCAGGATAAAGGCTATGTCACCACGGTGAAAAGTGCGAAGAAAATGGTTGAACGGGAAACGGCGGAGGTATGGGATGCACTGGACGAAGTGGTTCGTGAATATCCCATTATGCTAAACAGAGCGCCAACCCTTCATAGGCTGGGTATTCAAGCTTTTGAACCGGTGCTCATCGAAGGAAAGGCGATTCAGCTTCACCCCCTGGTTTGTACCGCATTCAATGCCGATTTTGATGGGGATCAAATGGCCGTCCATATTCCTCTGTCCATTGAAGCGCAAACGGAAGCCAGGGTATTAATGATGTCAACGAATAACATCCTGTCGCCGGCAAACGGAAAACCCATCATCATTCCCGGCCAGGATATTGTCCTCGGTATCTATTATTTGACGCGTGCCAGATCTGCGGTTAAGGGTGAAGGAATGGTATTTTCCAATCCCGCAGAGGTTCGGTCTGCTTTAGACGCCAACGCGGTGGACCTCCAGGCCAGGATTAAAGTTCGCATTGATGAGGAGTTGAAAGACACGACGGTGGGTCGGGTGGTGCTCTATGAAATTACCCCCAAAGAGATTTCCTTCGACGTCATCAACAAAGTGATGAATAAAAAGGAGCTCTCCAATCTGATCGATTATTGTTACCGGTCCTGCGGTGACAAAACCACCGTGCTCCTGGCTGACCGCCTCAAGGATCTTGGTTTTAAATATGCCACGATCTCGGGATCTTCCATCGCGATTCACAACATGGTGATTCCTCCCAATAAAAAGGACATTGTGAACCGGGCGGACAGGGACGTCATAAAGATTCAAAAGCAATACATGGATGGTCTGATCACCGATGGGGAACGATATAATAAGGTGATTGACATCTGGGCTCAGGCAACGGAGAAAATTGCCGCCGAGATGCTGGGCGGCATCGGTACCGAGGAAGTGGAGATGCCGGATGGGTCGAAGCGAAAGGGTGAGAGTTTCAACCCCATTTACATGATGGCCGATTCGGGCGCGAGAGGCAGTGCTGTCCAGATCCGGCAACTGGCAGGTATGAGAGGCCTGATGGCGAAACCCTCCGGAGAGATTATTGAGACACCCATTACAGCTAATTTCAGGGAAGGCTTAACGGTTCTTCAGTATTTTATCTCGACCCATGGTGCCCGTAAAGGGCTGGCGGATACGGCTCTGAAAACTGCTAATTCTGGGTATCTGACCAGAAGGCTAGTCGATGTGGCTCAGGATTGCATCATTAGTGAAGACGATTGCAGTACGATTGACGGCATCTATGTGTCCGCCCTGATGGAGGGGGGAGAAATTATTGAAACGGCTGGTGAACGGGTTCTGGGAAGAGTTACTTTGGAAGAGATTCGGGATCCCTTTACCGGTGAGGTTCTGATTCAAGCAAATCAGGCGATTGATGAATTCCTCGCCGATGAGATTGACCGGGTGGGCATCGAAAAAGTCAATATCCGGTCCGTATTGACCTGTAAATCGAAGCATGGTGTCTGTGCCCGATGCTACGGCAGGGATCTGGCGCACGGACATCTCGTGAATATTGGAGAGGCAGTGGGCATCATCGCTGCCCAGTCCATTGGTGAACCCGGTACCCAGCTAACCATGAGAACCTTTCATATTGGCGGTACGGCAAAATTTGAAGAGCACTCCACTCTTCAAGCCCGACATGATGGCAAGGTTAAATTTTTCAATCTCAATACAGTGAAGAGCAAGCCCGACGCCTCCTCAACTTCCAAGGGAGCGGACCTGGTGGTGATGAACCGTAACGGTGAGGTCCATGTTCTTGATGAACAACAGAGGAGCCGCGGTAAATATCCTGTACCTTACGGGGCTCATCTAAAGGTCAAAGATGGCGGTATTGTGAAAAAGGGCGACTTGATGGCAGAATGGGACCCCTTCTCAATTCCGATTCTGGCTGAGGTGGATGGAATCGTAAAGTTTGGAGATATCACGGAAGGAAAGACCATGCAGGAGCAATTGGATGAAGTGACCGGACTTTCCAGAAAAGTTATTGTGGAATTTCGGGGAACCGATCTGCGCCCGCGCGTTTCCATTAAGGATAAGAAGGGAAAAACCGCCAAGATCCCCGGAAGTAATGCTGTTGCCAGACATTTATTGCCCGTCGGTTCGAATCTCGTTGTGTCGGAAGGGCACAAGATTAGCGCCGGTGACATCCTTGCTAAGATTCCTCGGGAGACGACCAAGACCAAAGATATTACAGGAGGCCTTCCCAGAGTCGCAGAGTTGTTTGAAGCGCGTAAACCGAAAGAGTTCGCTGTGATCAGTGAGATTGACGGTGTTGTGTCCTATGGAAAGGATGCCAAGGGGAAGCGAAAGATCGTTATCAGCCCGGATAGCGGAGAGGAAAAGGAATATCTGATTCCCAAAGGTAAGCATGTCAGTGTTCAGGAAGGGGATAGAGTAGCGGCGGGTGAGGCCTTGATGGACGGGGTGAACAATCCTCATGACCTGCTCACCATCAAGGGAGAAAAAGAGCTGGCCCGATACCTCGTTGACGAAGTCCAGGAAGTCTATCGATTGCAGGGTGTAAAAATCAATGACAAGCACATGGAAGTCATCGTCCGCCAGATGCTGCGCAGAGTGAAGGTGGTCGACCCGGGCGATACCTCGTTTATCTCCGATGAGCAGGTAGAACGGTATCGTTTCCAGGAAGAAAATGAGCGTGTAGCGGCAAAAGGCGGTCAACCGGCCATTGGGAAGCCCATTCTTTTGGGTATTACAAAGGCTTCGCTCAGCACGCAGAGCTTCATTTCAGCCGCTTCTTTTCAAGAGACGACTCGTGTTCTGACGGAAGCTTCTCTGGCAGGGAAAGTAGATTATTTAAGAGGACTTAAGGAAAATGTCATCATGGGACGATTGATTCCGGCGGGTACCGGTCTTTCGATTTACCGGAAACTGGGAGTCCAAACCATCGATGATCGTAATGCCGAACTGGAAAATCAGCATACAAACGAAAATAATAATGAGAAAATACTTGACACACAAGCTGCAAATTGATACGTAGCACATCTTTTGCTAAGATAGAAAATGAATCATTGGAGAGGATTTCGGGAGGAAGGATGCCCACGATAAATCAGTTGGTTCGCAAAGGGCGAGCCAAGATACAGAAAAAAGCGGCAACGCCCGCATTGGTCAGTTCTCCGCAGCGGAGAGGCGTTTGTGTCAGGGTTTATACAACAACACCGAAAAAACCAAATTCGGCTTTGAGAAAAGTCGCTAGGGTTAGGCTGACAAGCGGCTATGAAGTAACGTCCTATATACCGGGAATGGGACACAACCTTCAGGAGCATTCGGTTGTTTTGGTTAGAGGCGGTAGAGTCAAAGACCTTCCCGGTGTTAGGTATCATATCGTCAGAGGGACACTGGATTCCGTTGGTGTTCAGGACAGAAAACAGAGTAGATCAAAATACGGGGCGAAGAAACCGAGTTAAGTGGAGATATTCTCATGCCGCGAAGAAGGGAAATAGCAAAAAGGGAAATAATCCCGGATCCGAAGTATAATAACAAGTTGGTGGCGAAGTTTATCAATAGCTTGTTGAAGAGAGGGAAAAAAAGCATTGCTGAATCCATCCTCTACGGATCATTTGACATTATCGAAAAACGAACCAAAGAATCACCAGTCGAAGTTTTTGAAAAAGCGATTAATAATGTTAAACCGGTCATTGAGGTTAAGTCGCGCCGGGTCGGAGGATCCACCTATCAGGTTCCTACCGAAGTCATGCCGTCCAGAAGGGTTGCTTTGGGGATTCGCTGGCTGATCATTCATTCCAGAGAACGTACCGAAAAAACCATGAAAGAGAAATTGGCTGCCGAACTGATGGATGCCGCTAATAATCGCGGCGGGGCCATTAAGAAAAGAGAAAGTGTTCATAAAATGGCGGAGGCGAACAAAGCTTTTGCCCATTACAGGTTTTAGTTTGTCTGTTACGGGTTGGGTTGTGTGAGCATCATGGGAAGCTTCTGAAGGACATTTTCACTTAGACAAGAAAGTCATTGAACAAAGGGCTAAAAAAGAATAGACAACAATTGAACCATTCAAAGCTTAAGGAGGTAGGAAGAAATGGCTAAGAAAAAATTTGAGAGGACGAAGCCGCATCTCAATATCGGGACCATTGGGCATGTGGATCATGGAAAAACCACATTGACTGCTGCGATCACGAAGCACTTGGCCAAAAAAGGGTTGGCTGAATTCAGGCCCTTTGATTCGATCGATAATGCTCCCGAAGAGAAGGAAAGAGGTGTAACCATTAACATTTCGCATGTAGAATATGAGACAGTCAAACGGCACTATGCCCATGTGGATTGTCCTGGCCATGCGGACTATATCAAAAACATGATTTCAGGAGCCGCGCACATGGATGGAACCATCCTTGTTGTTGCTGCCTCCGATGGTCCCATGCCTCAGACCAGAGAGCACATCCTCCTCGCCAGGCAGGTTCAGGTACCCTATGTTGTGGTCTATATGAATAAAGTTGACTTGGTTGATGATCCGGAGCTTCTTGACCTTGTGGAACTTGAGTTAAGAGAGTTGCTGACAGCATACGAATTTCCCGGTGATGACATCCCCATGATCCGGGGCTCCGCGCTCAAGGCGCTGGAAAGCGATGATGACAATGATCCGGATGTCCAATCCATCTTTAAACTGATGGAAGCCGTTGATAATTATATTCCGGTACCGATTCGGGATATGGATAAACCGTTCCTGATGCCCGTTGGAGATGTGTTTTCCATTTCGGGCCGTGGCACCGTTGTGACCGGCAGGGTTGATCGCGGGATTATAAGAACCGGTGAGGAAGTGGAAATCATTGGGATCAGACCGACGTTCAAGACCGTCTGCACCGGTGTGGAAATGTTCCGCAAAACGCTCGATGAAGGTCGGGCGGGTGACGACATCGGGGTTCTCCTCAGAGGCACCAAACGGGAGGAAGTGGAAAGAGGGCAGGTTGTCGCGAAGCCTGGATCCATTACACCTCATACGAAGTTCAATGCGGCCGTCTACGTTCTGACCAAGGAGGAAGGCGGGCGGCACACACCGTTCTTCCCCGGTTATCGTCCTCAGTTTTATTTCAGGACCACGGATGTGACCGGTGTCTGCACACTGCCCGAAGGTGTTGAAATGGTTATGCCCGGTGATAACGTCAACCTTGAGATTCAACTCATTACACCGATTGCTATGGAGGAACAGCTCCGGTTTGCTATTCGTGAAGGTGGCAGGACCGTCGGAGCAGGTGTGGTCAGCAAGATCATCGAATGAAGCAAAACCTGATGAGATATTAAAATATCATGAAAGAACAAAAAATTAGAATCCGCCTCAAGGCCTACGATTACAAGCTGCTTGATCGTTCTGTGGAAGATATTGTGGAGACGGCAAAAAGGACGGGTGCCCGTGTTGCCGGGCCGATCCCGCTCCCGACAGAAATCAACAAATACTGTGTTAACCGGTCCCCTCATGTGGATAAAAAGTCGAGAGAGCAATTTGAAATCAGAACCCACAAACGGTTGATTGATATTATTGAGCCGACGCAGTCCACGGTAGATGCCTTGATGAAACTGGACCTGTCTGCCGGCGTGGATGTGGAGATAAAACTATAAGATGTCAAACCGTGGGAGATGAACAGATTCGGAAAGTTCATCTCCTGTTTTTCTTGAGAAGACGGGCCTTTATTAAAGACGTGTGAAGATGATGAAAATAGGAATTATTGGTAAAAAACTGGGTATGACGCAGATCTTTTCAGAGAATGGAGAGGCTGTGCCAGTTACGATTATTGAGGCGGAACCCTCCGTCGTGATTCAAAAAAAGACGCGGGAGAAGGATGGATATGACGCCATCCAGCTGGGCTTCGGGCGCGTGAAGCAAAAAAATGTCACCAAACCCCTCCAGGGGCACTTCAAACAAGCGGACAAGGGGATTTTCAGGATTCTGCGGGAATTCAGAACCGCTTCCGATGTTTATGAGTTAGGTCAGGAGTTGAAGGTCGATCTTTTTAAGGCGGGTGATTACGTGGATGTCTCAGGTACCTCAAAGGGTAAAGGTTTCGCCGGCGTCATGAAAAGGCACGGATTCAGTGGAGGCAGGGCGACCCATGGGTCCATGTTTCACCGGGCTCCGGGTTCCATTGGCGCAAGCGCAGATCCTTCCAGAGTATTCAAGGGAAAGAAATTACCGGGGCACATGGGAAGTGAGAGAGTAACCATCCAGAACATGATGGTGTGGGCGGTTAGGCCTGAACAAAATCTGATCCTGGTCAAGGGAGCTGTTCCCGGTGGCCGAAACGGGATCGTGTTGATTAAACGGGCGATAAAAGTAGGATCGCTCAGTTAGGATCGGGAGTCAATATGCCGGTTGCGGATGTATATGATATTGATAAAAAAAAGGTATCGCAGATTGAATTGAACGATGCCGTTTTTGATGCCGAGGCCAATCCCGATGTCATGTACGAAGTCGTAAGGATGCAAATGGCGTCAAAACGGCGGGGGACAGCCTCTACCAAGGAACGAGGCGATATCAGAGGTGGCGGTAAGAAGCCGTGGCGTCAGAAAGGAACAGGCCGGGCAAGGGCCGGGACCACACGTTCACCCCTCTGGAGGGGTGGTGGAACTGTCTTCGGTCCCTCACCCCGAAGTTACGCATACAAGTTATCCAAGAAAGTCAAAAAGATGGCCTTGGTATCTGCCCTCAGCATGAAATTTAACGAGCAGCGAATCATCATTCTCAAGGAATTTCCCCTCGAAGAAATAAAAACGCGGAAATTTAAGGAAGTCATAGATCGGTTTGGCTTAAAAAAAGCCCTTTTCGTTCTCGACAAGTCGAACCCTGTCCTGGAAAAATCTTCAAGGAATCTCAGTGATATAAAAATGATAAAATCAGAGGGAATCAATGTTTATGATCTGTTAGACCATGAATATATTGTTCTTTTGGAACCCACTGTAAAGATGATTGAAGGGGCATTATTGGCATAATGGAACTGCATCACATCATAAAAAGAGCGCTGATAACTGAAAAGAGTACCCTCGCCAGGGAAGAGGCCAACAAATATGTTTTTGAGGTCAATCGCAATGCCAATAAAATTGAGATTGTCAATGCGATTGAGAAACTCTTCAAAGTCAAGGTCCTGAATGTTCATGTCATGAATGTGCTGGGTAAGAAAAAACGGCTGGGGAAGATTGTTGGACAGAAACGGGCGTGGAAGAAGGCTGTGGTAACCTTGGTTCCCGGTAATCGCATTGAGGTTTACGAAGGGATATAGACGGGAAGGATTAGATTTATGGCGATCAGAAAGTATAAACCCACATCACCCGGGCGACGATTTCAGACGTGTTCGGACTTTGCAGAGATCACGGCAACGAGCCCTGAGGGAAGTCTCTTGCGCCCCGTGAAAAGAACGGGCGGACGCAATTGTTATGGGCGTATCACCAGCCGTCATATCGGGGGTGGTCATAAGAAAAAATACAGACTGATTGATTTCAGACGCGACAAGACAGATGTTCCAGGCAAGGTTGCGTCCATTGAATATGATCCGAACCGAACCTCCAGGATTGCGCTGGTCAATTATCTGGATGGCGAAAAGCGGTATGTGATTGCCCCTCATAAAGTGGTCGTGGGCGATACCATTGTCAGCAGTGAAAATGCGGATATTAAACCTGGTAACACCATACCTCTGAAAAATATCCCTCTCGGCTCGCTGATTCATAACTTGGAACTCAAGATGGGTCGGGGAGCGCAGATGATCAGAAGTGCCGGCACCTATGGACAGTTGATGGCCAAGGAGGAAGGATATGCCCAGGTCAGGCTGCCGTCCGGAGAGGTCCGAAAGGTGTTTCTTGAATGCAAGGCGACGATCGGCCAGGTGAGCAATATTGACCATGAGAATTTGAGTATCGGTAAGGCGGGAAGGGCACGATGGCTGGGGAGACGTCCCAAGGTCCGCGGTGTCGCCATGAACCCGGTTGACCATCCCATGGGAGGCGGGGAAGGTAAATCCTCCGGGGGAAGACATCCTTGCACACCTTGGGGGGTTCCGACAAAGGGTCATAAAACGAGGACAAACAAGAACACGGATAAATATATTGTAAAGAGAAGGGGTTAGAAGGTGGCGCGTTCAGTTAAAAAGGGTGCGTATATCGAAGAAAAGCTTCTCGATAAAGTGAGAAAAGCGGAATCTTCAGGAAGCAAAAGCGTGATTAAGACCTGGTCTCGACGTTCTACAGTGGTACCCGAGTTGATTGGACAGACCTTTGCCGTGCATAACGGTAAAAAGTTTGTGCCGGTTTTTGTGACGGAGAACATGGTAGGACACAAACTGGGTGAATTTGCGCCGACGAGGACGTTTTACAGTCATGCCGGTGATCGAAAGTCGAAAGTACGTAAATGATCCGTTGCTGAGATCAGTGGTTTGGAGTTTAAAGAGATATGGAAGTAAGAGCGGTTGCCAAGTATATTAGGATCTCTCCACAAAAGGTAAGACTTGTGGCGGATTTGGTGAGAGGGAAAAAGATTCAGGAAGCCGAAAGCACCCTGCTTTTTACCCGGAAATATGCTTCCGGGATCATCGGAAAGGTTTTAAAGTCCGCCATCGCGAATGCCAAACAGAATCCGAATATCGATGATAGCATTCTTTATGTGAAAGCTGTTTTCGTCGATCAGGGGCCGTCTTTGAAGAGATGGCGGGCCCGGGCACAGGGAAGGGCCGCTTCGATAAAAAAAAGGATGAGTCATATCACAGTTATCCTGGATGAAGAGTAAGCACTGAGGAGGTGACAGGTTGGGGCAGAAGGTTAACCCGGTGGGGTTAAGATTGGGAGGTATCAAAACGTGGCAGTCGCTCTGGTATTCAGATAAGAATTATGGCGAATTGCTCCATGAGGACCTTAAGATCAGGAAGTACCTTAAAAAGAAGCTTTTTCATGCAGGGATTTCCAGAATAGGGATCGAAAGGGCAGCCAATAAGGCCAAAGTCAATATTTACGCCGCCCGCCCCGGCATCATCATTGGCAAGAAAGGTTCTGAAATTGATAAACTCAAGAAAGAACTCGAAGGAAACATTACAAAAAGTGAAGTGATCATTAATATCCTGGAAGTTCGTAAACCAGAAATTGATGCACAGCTCGTTGCTGAAAATATCGCCCTCCAGCTGGAACGGCGCGTCGCCTTCAGAAGGGCGATGAAAAAGTGTGTGACCTCTGCTCTGAAGTTTGGTGCAAAGGGAATCAGAGTCAATTGTGGCGGCAGGCTGGGGGGAGCCGAGATGGCGCGATCCGAATGGTATCGTGAAGGAAGAGTGCCTCTGCATACCCTGAGAGCTGATATTGATTGCGGTTTCACGGAAGCTCATACCGCTTATGGTCTGATCGGTGTGAAAGTATTGATATTTCATGGAGAGATCCTGCCCAGTAAGAAAGAGACGGATAAATAGAGAAACGTTGTCGTTGTCCTGTGAAAAAGAATGTGAGGCAGGAATAGGGGTTACTAAATCATGTTATCGCCGAAAAGGGTTAAATTCAGAAAGTTGCAGAGAGGGCGCATGGGCGGTAAGGCCGTCCGGGGCAGTCATGTGACTTTCGGTGAATATGGTCTGCAAGCGACGGAATGTGGATGGATCACCGCAAGGCAGATTGAGGCGGCACGTGTTGCCATGACGCGTCATGTCAAAAGGGGAGGTAAGATCTGGATCAGGATATTCCCGCACAAGTCCATTACCAGAAAGCCGGCGGAGACCCGAATGGGGAAAGGAAAAGGAGCCCCTGAAGAGTGGGTGGCCGTCGTCCGGCCTGGTGTGGTGATGTATGAGATGGAAGGTGTTACCAAGGAGATTGCCCGGGAGGCCTTCCGGTTAGCGTCGCATAAGCTGCCCATATCCACAAAGTTTCTTTCAAGGGAGATGTCTGATGAAAATTAGAGAGATCAAGGATCTGGGCGCGGACGAACTGAAGCAGAAATGCAGAGATCTGGATGAAGAGCTTTTCAGACTTCGTATCCGTCATACTACAGGGCAATTGGATTCTCCTGTTTTGATGGGCCGGGTTCGCAAGGATATTGCCCGTATCAAAACCGTACTCAGGGAGAAGGAGGTTACGGGATAGCCATGGGTGAGCGGAGTAATAAAAGAACGATAAAAGCGATTGTTGTCAGCAACAAAATGGATAAAACCATTGTCGTCCGGGCACAGAGGCTGGTGAAACACCCAGTGTTCCATAAATATGTCCGAAGCTATGTCAAATTTAAGGCTCATGATGAGAAAAACACATGCAACGTGGGCGATCAGGTTCTGATTGTCGAATCCCGTCCGCTAAGCCGGGAAAAGCGCTGGCGGATGGTTGAAGTCCTGGAAAAGGCAAAATAGAAGATCAGACGGAAAAAAGCTTTCAGTTCTGTGGAGTATATATATGATTCAGATGCAAACTGTTTTAAATGTGGCAGACAATTCGGGTGCAAAGAAAGTTGCCTGCATTAAAGTTCTTGGCGGATCAAAAAGAAGATATGCCGGTGTCGGTGATGTCATTGTTGTTTCAGTGAAAGAAGCCATCCCGAACTCCAAGGTTAAAAAGGGGGATGTCATGAAGGCTGTCATCGTGAGAACCGCCAAAGAAACACGCAGACCGGACGGATCGTTTTTGAAATTTGATGATAATTCTGCTGTACTGATCAATAATCAACTGGAGCCTGTAGGAACGAGAATATTCGGGCCCGTAGCCCGCGAGTTGAGGGCAAAGCAGTTCATGAAAATCATTTCTCTAGCACCGGAGGTTTTGTAAAGGCTCCAATATTCGGGGCAGGGGAATTAAGGACATAGGGATAAAGTATGCAGAGTCACAAACTGAAAAAAGGGGATATGGTGAAGGTCTCAGTCGGTAAGGAAAAGGGGAAAACCGGCAAGATTATGAAGATCATCAGCGAAAAAAATAAGGTAGTCATCGAAAAGCTGAACTTCATGAAAAAGCATCAGCGGCCCGATGCCAAAGGTAAAGGGGGTATCGTTGAAAAAGAAGGACCTCTGCAAATGTCTAACGTGATGTTTCTCTGTAGTAAATGTGACAAGGGTGTAAGAGTGGGCTACAAGATATTGGATGACGGCAAGAAGGTCCGCATCTGCAAAAAATGTCGTGAAATATTGGATGCATAGCATAGGGCGGAAAAATGGCGAGATTAAAAGATTATTATGAAAAGGAAGTGGTCTCCGCTTTAATAAAGGCGTTTGATTATAAGAATCGTATGGAGGTTCCGAGACTCGAAAAAATTGTTATCAACATGGGACTCGGCGAAGCGATTCAAAACATTAAGATTCTGGACAGTGCAGTACAGGAGCTTTCTCTCATTACGGGACAAAAACCAGTTATTACCAAGGCGAGACGATCGATCGCAACCTTTAAACTTCGTCAAGGTATGTCGATTGGATGCTCGGTGACCCTCAGGAAAGAACGAATGTATGAGTTTTTTGATCGACTGGTTAATGTTAATCTCCCTAGGGTTCGTGATTTCAGAGGAATTTCGACGAAATCCTTTGACGGAAGAGGAAATTTTGCCCTGGGATTGAAGGAACAAATCATCTTTCCGGAAATCGATTATGATAAAATTGATAAAGTGAAAGGGATGAATATCGTTATTGTGACAACAGCAAAAACGGATGATGAGGCGCGACAGCTGTTAAAGCTCATGGGCGTGCCGTTCAGAAATTAGAGATCGAAGAAAAAAAGAAGATACGGAAACCCTCTGGAGGCGTGGGAGTGGCAAAAAAATCTTTAATTGCAAAAGCAAAGAGATCAGCTAAATTTTCAGTGCGCGCATATAATCGCTGTCCGATTTGCGGCAGGCCCGGGCTTATTACCGGAAATTTGATATGTGTAGAATATGCCTTAGAAATCTCTCCCTCAAAGGGGAGATACCGGGTGTTATAAAATCGAGTTGGTAAAGAGAATTTTAAGGAGTCGTTTATGGGAATGACCGATCCGATTGCGGATATGTTAACTAGGATCAGGAATGCGAATCGAGGACATTTCAAGAGTACTGATGTTTTAATGTCCCGCATGAACCTTAATATTGCCGATGTATTGAAGAAAGAGGGTTACATCAGCGGTTATGACACCAAGAAAGAGGAGGGTGGCCGCGAAACGCTGCGGATTTATCTTAAATATCCGGATGCAAAAAGTACTGTGATCACGGACATCCAGAGAGTTAGCAAGCCGGGACGTCGTGTCTATGTGAAAGGTGAAAAAATCCCCAAGGTTTTAAATGGCTACGGAACGGCAATTCTTTCCACATCGAAGGGGATCATGACGGATAAAGAGGCAAAAGAACTGAATATCGGTGGCGAAATCCTCTGCAATGTCTGGTAAATGAGCGATTTGAGAATTTTAGGTGGAATGGGAGTCATTCATGTCAAGGATTGGTAAAAAACCCATATCGGTGCCAGCCGGTGTTAAGTTTGTTCAAGATCAGACGACCCTCAGCGTTGAAGGACCCAGGGGAAAGCTTTCCATGGAAGTTCCGCCGGATATTGAAGTGACGCTGGAGAAGGAAGCCATTATAGTCAACAGAATTTCCGACAGCAGAAAGGCAAGATCCTATCATGGATTGGTAAGGACGCTAGTCGGTAACATGGTCGCGGGAGTCAGTACTGGTTTTGAAAAGGTACTGGAAGTGTCTGGCGTCGGCTATCGTGCTGAAACGAGCAGTGATCGGCTTAGATTGGTGATCGGTTATTCCAGCCCCGTGGAATATATCATTCCTAAGGGGATTACCGTAAAGGTTGACAAACTGGTGAATATCGCCGTTTCCGGCATTGATAAGCAGCTCGTTGGCAGAGTAGCTGCGGAAATCAGAGCATTAAGAAAACCAGAACCTTACAAGGGCAAGGGGATTAAATATTCAGGTGAATATGTAAGACGGAAGGTTGGTAAATCCGTAGGGAGCTAATATTTTAAGACGACAAGGGAACAGATATTCAATAGGTTTCCTGAGTGATGTGACCGAGTGAAAGAGGTAGGACATTGGCATCAAAGAAGATAGAAAAGATCAGAACGAAACGAAAAGCAAGGGTAAGGGCAAAAATATTCGGAACAGAAGCAAAACCGCGGCTCTCTGTATTCAGGAGTACCCTTCATATTTATGTGCAGGCCATCGCTGATGACATGCACAGGACACTCTTAGAGGCTTCCACGCTGAGTCAGGAATTGAGAGGTACCCTCGGTCAGTTGAAAAAGGTAGATCAAGCCAAAGAAGTCGGCAAACTGGTATCCAAACGTTTGCAGGCCATGGGTATTGAGCAGGTGGTCTTTGATCGGGGACGCTTCCTCTATCATGGACGCGTCAAGGCGCTGGCTGAAGCCGTCCGAGAAGCAGGTTTGAAATTTTAGGCGACTAGATTTATAAAACACGCATTTTGCAGAGAACAGGGGTTGGATAGGGAATATATGGAAGAATTGGAACTTTTTGACAGAGTGATTGCGATCAACAGGACGGCCAAGGTTGTTAAGGGGGGAAGGCGGTTCAGATTCAGCGCTGTTGTTGTTGTGGGAGATGGTCATGGTTCTGTTGGTGCAGGTCTGGGAAAAGCCCATGAGGTCCCTGAAGCGATCAGAAAGGGTACGGAACAGGCAAAAAAAAATATGACCCAGGTGGCCGTTGTGAACAGGACAATTCCTTATGAAGTAATCGGACATTATGGCGCCGGTAAGGTCCTTTTAAAACCGGCATCTGAAGGAACCGGTTTGATCGCTGGTGGTGCAGTCCGTGCTGTGCTGGAGGTGGCGGGTGTTCACAATATCCTGACTAAATGTCTTGGTTCGCACAACCCGCATAACTTGGTTAAAGCAACGATTGACGGTCTTTGCAGATTAAAGAATCCGGATCATATTTCAATACTGAGAGGAAAGAGAATTGCGGACATGCCGCTCTCCTCATGAAGGGGTCATCTGTGCATAAGCAACTCAGGATCACACTGGTAAAAAGTTACATTGGCAGGCCGGAAGCACAGCGAAAAGTCCTTACCGGCATGGGACTTGGCAAGCTGAACAAGACGGTTTTACTCAACGATACCCCTGAAATTCGCGGAATGGTCAGGAAAGTCAACCATCTGGTTTCTATGGAAGAGTTGAAGGGTAAGGGGAAAGATCTATGAAGCTCAACTCATTAAAACCCCCTGCAGGTTCAAGGAAAAAGAGGAAAAGGGTTGGACGCGGGGATGGGTCAGGGCACGGGGGTACATCCTGTAAGGGTGCCAAAGGCCAGAATGCCCGTTCAGGAGGCGGTGTCAGTCCCGGTTTTGAAGGTGGACAGATGCCGCTGGCCAGGAGATTACCCAAGAGAGGCTTCCGTAACGTCTTCCGAAAAGAGATTATCGCCATCAATATTGAAAAATTGAAAGGATTTCCTGCAGGTTCAGTCATTGATGAGGACAGCCTTATCCAAGCCGGTTTTGTCAAACGAAAAGGCGATGGCATCAAGATTTTGGGGAAGGGTGATCTGGATTATCCCCTCTCGCTGAAGGTGAACATGGTCAGTCGTGGTGCCAGAAGCAAAATTGAAGCTGCCGGCGGTTCGATTATAGAGGTTGTCTGATTTGTTAGATGGCTTAAAAAATATTTCAAAGATTCCAGAGCTTCAAAAAAGAATTCTTTATACCTTTCTGTTGCTCATTGTTTACAGGATCGGGGCACATGTTCCCACGCCGGGGATTGATACAGTAGCCCTGCAAGCGTTCTTTGCACAGGCGAAGGGTTCATTGCTCGGCCTCTTCGATATGTTTGCAGGCGGGGCATTGAGCAATTTATCAGTTTTTGCCCTGGGGATCATGCCTTATATCAGTGCATCCATTATTCTCCAGTTGCTGACCGTTGCTTTTCCATACCTGGAAAAATTGTCCAAAGAAGGGGAGGCGGGCAGAAGAAAAATTACTCAGTACACCCGCTACGGAACAGTGATATTGAGCATCATCCAGGGGTTTGGGATTGCCATCGGACTGGAAAACATGGCGGGGCCGACAGGTGTATCCATTGTTCTGGATGCCGGCTGGAGTTTCCGCCTGATGACGGTTATTACACTGACTGCCGGTACGGCCTTTATCATGTGGTTGGGCGAACAGATTACGGAAAAGGGGATCGGCAATGGTATTTCGCTGATCATTTTTGCCGGCATTGTCTGTAGAGGGCCTTCCGCTATTTTGAATACCTTCAGCCTGATGTCGACCGGTGAGATGGGCATCTTTTTTATTCTGATTCTCATCATCTTGATGCTGGGGGTAGTGGCGGTGATCGTCTTCGTTGAAAGCGGCCAGAGGCGGATACCTGTACAATATGCAAAGCGGATTGTGGGAAGAAAAATGTATGGCGGACAAACGACGCACCTTCCCCTGAAAGTGAATACGGCAGGGGTGATTCCGCCTATTTTTGCCTCTTCGATTATCATGTTTCCGGCAACCATTGCCAACTTCATTCCACATCCCTGGATGAAGACAGTGGCCAATGCTCTGGTTCCCGGGAGGGCCGGTTACGAACTGCTCTATGTGGCCTTTATCGTCTTCTTCTGCTACTTTTATACGGCGGTCACCTTTAATCCCGTGGATGTGGCTGATAATATGAAAAAATACGGCGGTTATGTGCCGGGTATCCGCCCTGGTAAAAAGACGGCCGATTATATTGATGATGTTCTGACCAAGCTGACCTTCAGCGGGGCCATTTATGTGTCGGCGGTTTGTGTGCTTCCCAGTATTCTGATCAGTTATTTCAACGTGCCTTTTTATTTTGGGGGAACCGCCCTCCTCATTGTGGTCGGTGTGGCTCTCGATACGGCGGGTCAAATCGAAACCCACTTGCTGACCAGGCAGTATGAGGGATTTATGAAGAAAGGACGTATTGCCAAAAGGCGTTGATGGGTTCATCGAGGCAGAAGGTTCAGCATGATGGTCATCCTGAAACGACCTGATGAAATCGAAAAGATGAGGGCGAGCAACCGTATCGTTGCGGAAATTCTCACAGCGCTTCAGGAAAAGACTAAACCGGGCATCACGACCATTGAACTTGATCGTTATTCCGAGGAAATGGCTAAAAAGAAGGGAGCTAAGCCAGCCTTCAAAGGTTATCGGGGTTATCCTTTTGCTCTTTGTGCTTCCGTGAATGCAGAGGTGGTGCATGGCATGCCATCCAATCGGATTCTGAAATCCGGTGATATCATCAGCCTTGATTTCGGCGTCTATTATAAAGGCTACTACGGGGATGCCGCCATTACGGTTCCGATTGGTGACATTTCCGAGGAGGCCATGAAACTCTTAAAGATAACGGAGCAGAGTTTGTATGATGGCATCCGTCAGGCAGAAGTCGGAAACCGCCTCGGCGATATTTCTTCGGTCGTGCAGAACGGTGTGGAGGCAGCCGGCTTCTCGGTGGTCAGGGATTTCGGGGGCCATGGTATTGGGAAGAGGCTTCATGAGGAACCTCACGTTCCCAATTACGGTATCGGCGGCAGAGGGATCGAGTTGAAAAGCGGCATGGTCCTCGCGATCGAACCGATGGTTAACACGGGGACTTATAAGGTGAATATCCTTGACAACGGCTGGACGGTAGTAACAGAAGATGGAAAGTTGTCCGCCCATTTTGAGCATACGGTGGCTATTACCGAACAGGGTCCGATCATCTTGAGTTTGAAGAATTAAACAGTAGGATGTGTGTATGGCAAAAGAGGAACCGATAGAGGTTGAGGGTCGTGTCATTGAGCCCTTGCCCAATGCCATGTTCCGCGTTGAGCTGGAAAACGGGCATCGTGTTCTTGCTCATATTTCGGGGAAAATGCGGATGCACTTTATTAAGATCCTCCCCGGTGACAAAGTGACAGTTGAACTGTCTCCCTATGACCTGACCCGCGGCAGGATTGTGTACAGGACGAAATAGAAAGGCGCTCGGCAATGGATGGCCCGCCTTAAATGAAGGAAGGACCGTCGAAAAGCCGAAAGGAGTAAGCATCGTGAAAGTAAGGTCTTCTGTCAAAAAGATGTGTGATAAATGTAAAATCATTAAGCGCCGGGGTGTATTGCGGGTGATTTGTGAAAATCCCAAGCACAAGCAGCGTCAGGGATAAGAACGGGTATTATCATCAGGAGGTCGGCAGGTGGCAAGAATTTCAGGTGTGGATTTACCCAAGAACAAGCGAATGGAGATTGCCTTAACCTATATCTATGGTATTGGACGGTCAAGGGCAAATGAGATCCTTGAGAAAGCGGGTGTCAGTCCGGATACGAAGACAGACAACCTGGCGGATTCGGAAATCACCTCCATAAGAAATATCATCGATAAGGAGCACAAGGTAGAGGGTGATTTGCGGAGGGAAGTGTCCATGTCCTTAAAGCGGCTAATGGACATCGGAACCTATCGGGGATTACGGCATCGTAAAGGCCTCCCGGTCAGAGGCCAAAGGACCAGTACGAACGCACGGACGAGAAAAGGTCCAAGGCGGTCTATTGCGGGTAAAAAGAAGTAATTGTTTTCAACAATCCGGAGGATAAATGGCAAAACCAGTCAGGAAGACAGGAAAGAAAAAGGAAAAGAAGAATATCACCGAGGGGATTGCCCATATTCAATCGACTTTCAACAATACCATTGTGACGATTACGGACTTAAGCGGCAATGTCATCGCTTGGGCTTCTGCCGGAATGCAGGGATTTAAGGGATCAAGGAAAAGTACGCCTTTTGCCGCCCAGCTCGCCGCTGAGGATGCGGTTAAGAAAGCCAAGGAGCATGGCCTGAGGAGTGTTCAGGTTTATGTCAAGGGACCGGGTTCAGGTCGCGAGTCCGCACTGAGATCACTACAATTGGCCGGGCTCAACATCAGTCTGATCAGAGATGTGACCCCCGTTCCCCATAATGGCTGTCGCCCGCCGAAGCGAAGAAGGGTTTGAAAGGGATTTGAAAATGGGCATTCGGCAGAGAATGGTTTGTTTATTTGATATTGAATTAAGATAAGATCAGGGAGGTTTTTTTGGCAAGATACAGAGAATCCGTGTGTAGGTTATGCCGAAGGGAAGGCTTAAAACTGTTTCTGAAGGGGGATCGATGTTACAGTGAAAAGTGCGCTTTCGAACGGCGGGGATATGCTCCAGGAGAGCACGGTCAGATGCGGAAAAAGCACTCAGACTATGGTGTTCAGTTGAGAGCGAAACAAAAGCTGAAAAGAATGTATGGCCTTTTGGAAAAACAGTTCAGAGGCTACTTTGAAAAAGCAGATCGGCAAAAGGGAATTACGGGAACAAACTTACTGCTTTTCCTGGAAAGGCGGCTCGATAATATGGTGTTCCGCATGGGTTTTGCCAATTCTCGGACAGAGGCAAGACAACTGGTCAGACATAACCATTTTATGGTTAGCGGAAAACCGGTGAATATCCCATCTTACCTGGTTAAAGTAGGTGATGAAATACAGGTCAGAGAAGGCAGCCGAAAGGTCGAACGGATTCTCGATGCCATGGAATCCGTTGCCAGACGTGGCGTGCCGCAATGGCTCGAACTGGATAAAGATAATTATAAGGGAATTTTAAAGGTCCTTCCCACCAGAGAAGAATTGACCATGCCGGTTCAGGAACAGTTGGTGGTCGAACTTTATTCGAAGTAGAAGGATCAATAATCTGCAAACGCTGCAACAAGACCCGAAGGGTAGGAAATTGTAATTATGCAAAGAAACTGGCGCAGTATTATAAGACCGAAGCGGATCGAGATTGATGAAGCGACTCATACACCTTTCTATGGAGAGTTCAGCGCTCAGCCCTTAGAGAGAGGATTCGGTATTACGTTCGGAAACACGCTCAGGAGAATCCTGATATCATCGATTCAGGGTGCCGCGATCGTTTCTGTCAGGATTGATGGTGTTCTTCATGAATTTTCTACCGTTCCCGGTGTTAAAGAGGATGTGACCGATATTATTCTAAACCTGAAAGGTGTACGTCTGAAACTTCATCAAGATGGACCGAGAATGGTTTATCTCGATGCCACCAAAGAGGGAATCGTTACTGCAGGTGATATCGTCTGTGATGGGACCGTGGAAATCCTGAATCCTGATCATTATATTGCCACCCTCTCCGGAGAGGCTTCCTTCAAAGCAGAAATGGCTGTAAAGATCGGTAGGGGATATGTGCCAGCCAAAAAGGAAAGGGATTATGATCAGCCCGAAGGAACGATCAATATCGATGCCGTATTTTCTCCTGTTAAAAAAGTGAATTATACGATTACCCATGCCAGGGTGGGGCAGATTGTCGATTATGACAGGCTGATTATGGAAGTTTGGACCGACGGCAGTGTCCACCCCGAGGATGCCCTTGCTTATGCTGCTAAAATATTGAAGGATCAGCTCGATATCTTTATTAATTTTAATGAGGCTGAGGAGGAAACGGAGCATCCGGAGATTGAAGAAGAGGAAAACATCAACGGTAACCTGCTGAGGCATGTTGATGATCTGGAGCTTTCCGTAAGGTCAGCCAACTGTTTGAAGAATGCCGGTATTAATCTAATTGGAGAGCTCGTTCAGAAGACTGAGGCGGAAATGCTTAAAACCAAAAATTTTGGCAGGAAGTCTTTGAATGAGATCAAGGATATTTTGCAGGAAATGGGACTGAGTTTCGGGATGAAGCTGGATTTTCCTCCTTGGAATCAAGATGAATAACGGGAAATATCCGGTGAAACGGCAGGAGTAGAACAGACGTTTTTGTTTACTGGAAAGGGAAATGATCGATGCGTCACGGAAAATCTGGAAGTAAGCTGGGCCGGACATCAAGTCACAGAAAAGCCATGTTACGGAATATGGTTACTTCCTTTTTAAAATATGAAAAAATCAAGACCACCGATGTCAAGGCCAAAGAACTGAAAAAGGTCGCTGAGAAAATGATCACCCTTGGAAAAAGGGGTGATCTTCATGCGCGGAGACAGGCGCTGGCCTTTGTAAGAGACCCCGATGTGGTGGGAAAGCTTTTCAGTGATCTGTCCGTCCGCTATCGTGACCGAGCGGGTGGCTATACGAGAATCGTCAAGATGGGTTATCGGACGGGTGATAATGCGCCCCTGTCCGTCGTCGAATTTATCGGATCCGTACCCAAGGATAAACCGAAGAAGAAAGCGGCTCCGGCCAAATAGGATAGCCTCTTCACGAGATAGGTCATATTCATTTCAAATCTTCAAAAAGAAGGCAGGGTGATGACTCCCCTGCCTTTTTTATTGCATTTCTTCTTGTTTTTTTCAGTAAAAAAGATATACTTTTACAAAATTTGGATAAAAACTGCTTTTTTCCATGATTGCAAGCAAAAGAGAAGGAGGTCGTTATGGCAGAAGAGAAGATTGGTGAGGTGGTTAAATTTTTTGCAAAGCCAAGTGTTGCAGCGGTCAAGGTGACCGAAGGCGAGGTCAATGTTAATGATACGCTCAAGTTTTTCGGCCATACGACCGACTTGACCCAGGTGATTGATTCTATGGAGGTCAATAACCAGAAGGTTGAAAAGGCGGTGGTCGGGGACTATATCGGGATCAAGGTATCGGACCGCGTTCGTCCTGGTGACGAGGTTTTTAAGGTTATTCCCTGACCGGTTCCTGAATGATTGAAAATTTTTAATCTTTTTTGACAAAGTTCTCCTTTTGGAGGTTAGTGCCATGGGTTATACGGTTTTTCAGCCGACCCATGGCTTTTTTTAATCATTCAACGAAAGTTATGATCCTCTTTCAACATTAATTTAATGAGATATATCAACTCCCTGGACTATCTTTCAAAATTAAACAGCATGCGTATCCGTCTAGGGCTTGATCGGATTCGTCGTCTTCTGAAGCGATTGAATCATCCCCAGAAACGGTATGCAACGGTTGTCATTGGAGGCACCAATGGCAAGGGGTCCATTGCGGCGATGACGGCTTCGATGCTGTCCATGGGAGGCTTCAGGACAGGTCTTTATACTTCACCGCATCTGATCGACGTCAGAGAGCGAATCCGCATCGATGGCCACATGATCTCGATAGAAGAAATGCAAACGTGTATTGAAGAAGTCAAGCGGCAGGTGACCGATGATGTCACCTATTTTGAATTTCTCACGGCAGCAGCCTTCCTGTATTTTGACCGTCGGCAGGTGGATGTGGCCGTGCTGGAGGTCGGTATGGGGGGGAGGCTGGATGCAACAAATGTGACCGAACCTGCCGTATCCGTTGTTTCCAATATTGCCTTGGATCACTTAACCTATCTGGGGACTCGTCTGGAAGACATTGCCCGAGAAAAAATTGGTATTATCAAGCCTGGTATTTCCTGTGTGACCGCGGTCCGACAAAAACATCTTGTCAAGATGTTTGAGGAGGCCTGCCTTGAGAGAAAAACGAGATTGTACAGATTGGGTAAGGACATCAAAGTCCGTAATGAGACGGACGGCATTTTTTCCTTCAAGGGTATCCATAAGGATTATAACCACCTTTCTTGTCCCCTCAAGGGGAGGCATCAGATTGATAACGCTGCGCTGGCCGTGGCAACTGTTGCACTTCTATCCGAGAAGGGCTTCCGTCTCGAAGATAACGCCATTTATCAAGGGTTGAAGGATACCCACTGGGAGGGGCGCCTGGAAATTCTTCAGAAACGTCCAGTAGTTCTTATTGATGCGGCACATAATCCGGCCGGTATCGGGGCGCTTTGCGATGCATTGAAGACACAATTTTCCTATAGAAGATTGATTGTCATTTTTGGGGTCCTGAATGATAAGGATTACAAAAACATGCTGAGAAAATTGGCCCCGTTGGTGCAACACCTGATCATTACCAGGCCGGATAGCAGCAGATCCTTATCTCCTGAAAAGATATTCATGATTGCACAGCAGTATCATTGCGAAATTGTTATCGTCGAAAAGCCGGATGAAGCTCTGCACCAAGCGTTGGTAGAGGCCGGTCCGGATGATCTCATCTGCATCACCGGTTCCGTCTATCTGATTGGGGAGATTAAAAGGGTTTACCAGAAAGTTTATCGAGAAAAATGAAGTTCAATATTTTTATATCTATCACCCTATCTCTTGCTTTAATGCTGCCTCTCACTCCGGGGTCGGCCGTTGCCGTGTCGGCAGAAACCCCTGCGCTGTCTTCCCCAGCCGAGAAGGGATCATCAGGTCCGGTATCCCCGGGGTCTGTGACCATTGAAGCAGAGAGTATTTCCTATGACCAAGAAACCGATACCTACAACGCCAGCAGACACGTTGTGATTACCTATGACGGCGGTGTTCTGACGGCGGATGATGTCTTGCTTAACAAGACAAAAAATGAAGCTCTTGCCACGGGAAATGTGATCCTCAAAAGTAAAAATGATATCCTTGAAGGCAACCGCGTGGATTTTGATATCGAGACAAAAACAGGGGTTGCCTATCAGGGTAAGGTTTTTTTCGCCCAGAATCACTTTTATCTTTCGGGAGACAAGATTGAGAAAAGGGGCGAGTCCACCTATCATATCGATAGAGCCAAAGCCACAACCTGTGATGGTGATGCGCCGGACTGGCAATTGGCCGGCAATGATCTGGACGTGACCGTGGAAGGCTATGGGACCTTAAAACACATGAAGTTTATGACTAATGGCATGCCGATCCTGTATATGCCCTGTCTCATTTTTCCGGCAAAAACGAAGCGTCAATCAGGATTCTTATTCCCTTATTTTGCCTATTCCAATAAGTTGGGATGGGACATGGAGTTACCCTTTTTCTGGGCTATCTCGGATAGCATGGATGCGACCTTTTATCAGCGATATATGGACATGCGTGGGTTCAAAGAAGGGGTTGAATTGAGGTACTTTACCAGCAGGGATAACTTTGGAACCTTTTACGGAGACTTCCTGAATGATTCGGTCCGTATCAATGAGACGATCGGCGATGTCACGAGAAACTGGCAGTCCGACCAGCAGCGCTGGTCCGTCTACCTGAATCACCAGACCAACTTTGATCCGACATTCTCTTTCCGGGCGGATATCCGGAAAGTTTCTGACAGCTGGTACTTCCGGGACTTTTCATCACATAACTATTACCTGGATAATTACTCGCAAACGGAAGATCAGCGATTCAAAAAAGTGCCTTTCCTGGGGAACGACTCGCTGACCTATTTGGAGTCCACAGCCCGCCTGACGAAAAACTGGCCCCTGTATAGTCTGACCGTGCTGGGAAGCTATACAGATAATTTTGCCACTCAATCAAATGATGCGACCTTGCAGAAATACCCAGAAATCACGTTAATAGGGATAAAACGCCCCCTCTTTGGAACGCCTTTGAACCTCGAATTTTCTACATCCTACGATTATTATTACAGGACAACCGGACAGCGGGGACACCTTTACGACATCAGACCCTATCTGACGCTCCCCTTGAACCTGTGGGGGTATGGCCAGTTGACGCCGCAATTTGGCGTTCAGGAGACGCTGTGGCAACGGGATGACAACCAGGAGACGCCAGGCGCCGAGAAACAGGGCAACAGGGGCATCTATACGGCAGCGCTCGGTCTGAGAACGGAGATCCATAGAATATTCGATGTGAACAGCGGGCCCGTTCAGAAGATACGGCATGGCATCGTGCCGGAAGTCACATATACCTATGTTCCTGACGTTTACCAGGATAATGCCCCTGATTTTGTCGGCCGCATCGGCGGGCAGAGTACGCTCAGCTACTCGCTGACCAATAGTTTCATCGCTAAAATGACAGGTCAGGACGGAAAGCCCAGTTACCGGGAATTTCTTCGTGTGAAACTGGCTCAGAGCTATGAGATCAAGGAAGCGTTAAGGGACGTGGCCGCAACCGGGACGGAGAGGAGACCCTTCAGCAATGTGGGGCTCGAAGTCGATTTCCTGCCCTTTCAATATCTTTCTTTTCTGGCGCGAAATCAATACAACATCTATGACGCCACCTTGACACAGTCCAACTACGATATGACCCTCCGTGACAGCCGGGGTGATTCGGTCACGCTGGCCTATCGCTATACCCAGAATGCGATTGAAGAAATCAACCTTGCCCTCAAGGCGGTGATCACAAAAAATACCGATCTTTCATATTATCAGGCGCAGGATCAGCTTAACAAGAGGGATTTGGAAAAGACCTATGTCCTGACTTATCATAAGCAATGCTGGAGTGTGGGGTTCAGCTATTCCGAAAAGGTCAACGCAACAGCCATTGGCGATCAGTATGACAAGACCTATATGATCATTTTCTCCCTGTTAGGTCTGGGCAGTTTTTCGAAGTAGTCATCATGGTAGCGGGTTGAGCATCCGTAAAAATTTAGCTTTCCGTACAGGATTTTCTCTTGACAAAAATCTGAAAATTGCGTAGCATCACCTCTTCAATTTTAAGAGATTGGATGGTTTATGAAAACATTTAATGCAAAGAAGGAAAATATCGTTAAAGACTGGTATGTTATTGATGCAGAGGGTAAAGTTCTGGGAAGACTGGCCACTGAAATTGCGCGGCGGTTGCGGGGCAAGCATAAACCCGTTTACACCCCTTACGTGGATACCGGGGATTTCGTCATCGTCGTAAATGCCGGTAAAGTCAAGCTCACCGGCAAAAAATTGACGGACAAGATCTATTACCACCATTCCGGGTATCCCGGTGGATTAAAAGAAACCCCGGCCGGGAAAATGCTTCAGGAGAAGCCACGGGAGGTCCTGCGCCTTGCCGTCAGAGGGATGCTTCCAAAAAATTCGCTGGGCCGGGCCATGCTGAAGAAGCTCAAGATTTATAGCGGAAGTGATCACTGCCACGAGGCACAGTGCCCGCGCGTTCTGGCCTTATGAAATCGGTTGACGGAAAGACAAGAGTGACAGGAAACTGTGCATTTATGATAATTTGGAGAGGGATATGACAGAAAAACGTTTTTATGCCACAGGAAAAAGGAAATGCGCCATTGCCAGGATTTACATGAAAGAGGGCAGTGGGGTTCTGACTGTTAACAAAAGGAATTTTGATGACTATTTTACCCGCGACAGCCTGAAGATGATTATTCAGCAACCCATTGAATTAGTAGGGAAAAAAGGAAAATTTGATTTCTTTATCAATGTCAACGGCGGTGGGATGGCCGGACAGGCCGGCGCTGTAAAGCACGGCATCTCCAAAGCTCTTGTGGAATATGATCTGGCGTTGCGGTCCGCTCTTAAAAAAGCAGGATTTCTTACCAGAGATTCGCGAATCAAGGAAAGAAAGAAATACGGCCAGCCCGGGGCGAGAAAGCGGTTCCAGTTTTCAAAACGATAAAATCGGCAAGGGGGGGGCTGCGGCCTCCCTTTTTTTTACATACAAAAGGGTTCTTCTGGCAAGCTGATGTTAGATCAACTTTTAGAGGAGAGACCGGATGATTAAGATTGGGATTTATGGGGCTAGCGGCTACACCGGCCAGGAACTTTTAAGGCATCTGCTTGCTCATCCGGAAGCGGATATCGTTGCCATCACTTCGCGCCGTTATGCGGGTGTTCCTGTTGCGGATGTCTATCCTGCTTTTACGGCATTGACCGATCTCGTTTTTATGGATGCCTCCCCTGGTGAGGTGGCCCATCTTGCCGACTTTGTCTTTTTGGCACTTCCTCACGGGGTATCCATGACGGTGGCCCCCGCGTTTTTACAGGCCGGGAAAAAGGTTGTCGATCTGAGTGCCGATTTTCGCCTGCGGGATGCTGTCTGTTATAAACAGTGGTATGGCACGCATGCTGCGCAGAACCTGCTCGCTGAAGCGGCTTACGGCATTCCTGAACTTTATCGGGAGACGATCCGAAAGGCCAGGATTGTCGCTAATCCAGGGTGTTATCCCACCAGTGTGATCTTGGGTCTTGCCCCGCTCTTGAAAACAGACTGGATTGACACGGCATCCCTCATCGTCGATTCAAAATCGGGTGTCAGTGGTGCCGGACGGGAACCGCTGGTCGGATCCCTGTTCTGTGAAGTGAATGAAGATTTCAAGGCTTATAAAGTCGGCGGCCAGCATCGTCACATCCCGGAGATGGAACAGGAGTTGAGCCTGTTGGCCGGTCATGATGTAAAAATATCTTTTACGCCCCATTTGCTGCCGCTGAACCGGGGGATCTTCAGTACCATCTATGCCTCCCTGAAAAGGGATGTGACGCCGGTGAAATTGACGGCGCTTTATCAGATGTTTTACAGAGATGAGCCGTTTGTCAGGGTATGTAAATCTGGTGTGTTTCCAAATGTTATCTCCGTGCGCGGGTCCAACTACTGTGATATCGGGGTGACGGTGGACCAGCGGACCAACCGGGTTATTATCCTGTCGACCATTGATAATCTGATCAAAGGTGCAGCCGGTCAAGCCATTCAGAATATGAATCTCATGTGCGGTCTCAGTGAGAATACAGGATTGACCAGAATATCCCTCTTTCCGTAGGGGAGGTTCCATGACTTTGAAACTATACAATACGATGACCGGGAGAAAAGAGGAATTCAAACCCCTTGAACCGGGAAAAATCGGCATCTACGCTTGTGGCATCACGGCCTATGATGTCTGTCATGTGGGTCATGCCCGCTCCGCCGTGGTTTTTGATGTCATCACCCGGTATCTGCGGGACCGGGGGCATGAGGTCACTTTTGTAAAAAATTTTACCGATGTGGATGATAAAATCATCCAGAAAAGCCATACCGAGGGTGTCGGAATCTCCGAGATATCGGAGCGTTATATCAAAGAGCATAACGACGACATGGAGAAGCTGGGTGTGGCCAGACCCACGGTAACCCCAAGAGCCACCGAGCACATCGATGGAATGATCAACCTGATCAGGAGACTCATGGACAGAGGGTTGGCTTATGAGGCCGACGGCGATGTTTATTATGCCGTTGATCAGTTCAAGGGTTATGGAAAACTGTCCGGTAGAAACTTGGATGAGATGGTGGCTGGCGCCCGGGTGGACGTCAACGATAAAAAAAATAATCCTCTTGATTTTGCCCTCTGGAAGGCGAGCAAGGAAGGGGAACCATGGTGGGAAAGCCCTTGGGGAAAGGGAAGACCGGGCTGGCACATCGAGTGTTCCGTCATGAGCCAGCACTTTCTGGGGGATACCTTTGACATTCACGGGGGCGGAGAGGATCTGATCTTCCCCCATCATGAGAATGAAATTGCGCAATCCGAAGGATCGACTGGCAAACCCCTGGCCAATTTCTGGGTTCACAATGGATTTGTCAAGGTCAACAGCGAAAAGATGTCAAAGTCGCTTAATAATTTTTTCACCATCCGGGAGATGTTAAACAGCTATCACCCGGAGGTCTTGCGGCTATTTCTGCTGCAGAGCCATTACCGGAGTCCGGTGGATTTTTCAGAGGATTCCCTGACGGAAGCACGTCAGGGAATGGACCGTTTTTATAATACCCTGAAAAATATCAAAGAGCTGCGGAGCGGTCATGATAGGACGACCGGGGTGAACCCGGCGAAACTTTCCGGGAAAACCAGGGAACTCTATCTAAAATTGTCCTCACTTCCCGCTTCCTTTGTGGAGGCCATGGATGATGATTTCAACACAGCGCGGGCCCTGGGATATATCTTTGAGACGGTCCGGCTTTTGAATGGGTCCATGGCGGACACTGAATTTACAGTCTCTGACGAAACAGACTTTGTACTTGAAACGGCGAAAAACGTCCTGGAAGAACTGGGATGCGTCCTGGGGCTGTTTCTTATGGATCCCGATGAATATTTTCATCAGGACCGCGACCGGGAGGCCGCCAGGAAAGGGCTTGATGTTATGGAAATTGAGAGCCTGATTAAGGAAAGAAAATTAGCCAGAACCGCAAAGAACTGGCAGCGGGCGGATGAGATCAGGCAACTCTTGGCCGGGAAGAAAATCATTCTCAAGGATACCCCTACCAGAACGACCTGGCGGGTGGAATAGGGTTTACAACTGTAAATTGTTCAAGACGATTTTCAGAGTATCGATAGAATAAGGTTTGGTGACCGCAGCACTGAATCCATACATCTTGAATTCAGACATGACCGGATGATCGGGGTCTCCTCCCGCAATAATGGCCTTAACGTGAGGTTCCATTCCTATTAATATTTCCAGGATTCCTTCAACACTCTTACTTCCCGATAAGGTTGAATCCAGGATTACCGCCGCAAAGGGCTGTTCCGCATCAACCGCTCTTTCGTAAAGCCGGATAGCTTCTTCCCCGTCTCTGGCGAACTCGGAGGCGTAACCGAGAAAATTAAGCAGGATTCCCATTATATCCCGCATGACTTCATCAGAATCCATGACGAGGATTCTTTTTTTGTCCGCCGGTGAAAGGCCTGACGAATCCTTATCCAGGTGACCTTCCGTCAGAGCTGCCGGGAGATAGACATCCACAGTAGTCCCCGTCTGGGGTTCCGAATAAACGGTGATGAAGCCATCATGCTTTTTCACGATGGAATAGCAGATCGCAAGGCCGAGACCGATACCCTTTGTCTCGCCCTTCTGCTTTGTGGTGAAATAGGGTTCAAACAATTTTTCTCGATTTTCCTTTGCAATGCCGATACCATGGTCTTCTACAGACCATTTGACGTATTTCCCTTCTTTTAAAGGTAGATTGTCTTTCGCGGACATCTCGATATTGTGAGCCCGGATATAGACGACGCCGCCATCCGGCATGGCTTCCCGGGCATTGCTCATTAAATTCTGCACGACCTGCTTCATCTGTTTATCATCAATTTCCACAGGCCAGAGATCATCGGGTAAATCGAAGTTGCAATGGACATTAGAATCTTGAAGTGGAATCGCAGCCGTTTCTCTCAGCAGGGAGGCGATGGATGCGATCTTTCTGATAGGATTTCCTCCTTGGGAAAAGGTGATGAGCCGGTTGGTCAGTTCTTTTGCTTGCAGGCCGGCTTTTTCCGCGATTTCGAGTCCCTGTTCGAGGATCTTGTCTTCATCGGCGACGGATATTTTTGCCAGAAAGATATTCCGTAGAATGGCGGACAGGAGACTGCTGAAATCGTGGGCAATCCCGTCGGCCAGAATGCCGAGGGACTCCAACCTCTTTACTTTTGTCAATTCTTCCTCTGCCAGCTTCTGTTCGGTAATATCCTCCAGGGTTTCTACAGCACCGATCAGATTTCCTGCCGAATCCCGAATGACGGCCGCGGTAAAACGTAACCAGGTTCCATTTTCACCCAGCGCCGGGAAAAAGTCTGTTCCTTCGAAGGCCTCATCAATCAGCTTGGATTTGACACATGTGCCGTAATACCACTGGGGTATCTCTTCCAGTGATTCATCGACGAGCAAATCGGCCATACAGGGTCTCTCTGTATTGTAAAATGCCTTCCAATGATTTGTTGTGCCGGTCACCTCTTCAGCCTTGATCTTGCTCAGTACCTCAATAGCCCCGTTCCAGTAAATGATCCGGTGATCCTTACCCAGCACAAAAGTGGGAATCGGTGAGCCCCGGAGAATGCTTAATAATCGTTGCTCGCTCTCTCGCAGCTCCTGTTCTGCCCATTTACGCCAAGCAACCTGGTAAAATTTCCCCAGGCAGATCAAAACGGCCAGCAGGAAAAGGCCGATCATGAGGGAGGGTGCCGAATCAAATCTTTGGTCCAGCCGGTAGCCGATATACAGGGATAAAAAAGAAAAGATGACGAGTAAGGATCCCCAAAAGATCAGCATCAATAGATCGCTATACCGGGCTGTTTGACGGAGTAGAGGTCGTTTGAAATTCACTTCATGGTTCCTTCTTCAAGCCAGAGGATCGATTAGATCTAACGTTTTCGCCAGACTCCAGAAGAGATGCGTTGCAAGTCCTGGACTTCCTTGTCATACAGATAAACCCAGGCCGGATAAGTTTTGCTGTCCGGTGTTGTTACACGAAGAATCGCTCGACGGAAAAGCGAGATCCGGCTTTCATATCCTCTCACCCCCTCGACGATGTCAAGCATTTCAAAAGCATGCCGCATATCCGGGAGTTGATACAATTCACCGGTGACGGCCTGGCCCGGCATTTCTGCGGGGATCATACAGGGATAATTCTTACCACTGTTATAGAGCAAACCGGGTGCCAGGGCTTCCCTTTCGAGAACCGGCTTCCCCCAGGATTCAAGGATATGATGGCGAGATTCACTCTCCATCAGAGTGCCATAAACAAAAAGACGGTCAATGATCCAGGGCGCCTCTTTTCCTTTGGAAACCGCTTTCAGCATGCGATCATCAATGCCATGGAAAGCCAGGCCGTCTTTGACAACATGGAGATAATCAAAATCCGGTGAAATAAAACCGCCCTCCGTCAGGGTGTAATCGACCTGGTAAGCAATCGCTTCATGAGCCCACCCGTCTTCCGTCAGCGCGGTCACCTCAATCTGCTTATAGATGCGGGGAGCCCCCTCCTTCTTATCCAGTGCTGAATAATCACCGGATGGAACGTTGAAAAGGACACCCGGCGTGGCCTGTCCGAGCCGGTGCCGGATATTCAACACGCCTCCCTCCCGCTCCGGCGAGGCATAGTTGAAAACCAACTCCGTATCCGGAAGATAAGCATTGGCAAATTTTTCTCCCAGGGGATAGGTACAGCCCTTCTTTTTGCACCAGTGCGTTAGATCAGCCTCATTGAGATTTGATCCATAGGCAAAATAGTATCGTAAATGTCTTTCCATCCTGTCCTATCCTCCTCATCCATCATGAATCACACCGAAATCGTCAAACTTTAAAGGTCATCTTCAGTTCGCATAACCCCGCGACAGTCGTTTTTTTGATATCAAATCCACCCTTTTCGAAGGTATGAAGCATCGGTCTGTTTTCCGCCAGCACCTCCGCCGTAAATCCTAAAAGACCTTCCCGCTTGGCCAGATAGGTCAGATAAGCCAGCAATTCTGTTCCGATGCCCCGCTTCTGATAATCATCCCGGACGGCAAAAGCCACTTCAGCCGTATGCATCCCCGGGTCAATATAGTATCGTCCCACCCCCAGGATGAGTTCTTTTTTCTCGTCCTGCGTCGTGAACACCAAAATGGCGACTTCCCGGGTATAGTCAATGATGACCAGATCCTGAAGACGTTCGTGAGGCATATCCTTCCGCACTGACATGAAGCGGCGGTACATGCTTTGATCGGACAGTGAGTAGACAAAGTCTTTTAACAGAGGCTCGTCGCTGATTTTGATCGGCCGGATGAAAATATTCAGCCCATCTTTTGTCGTCCGGTAGGTTTCCATGCGTTCCGGGTATTCGCCGCTCTTACCGGGCATGAAAGCCTGATCCCCGTAAATGAGATTCAACTTCTTGGCTTCCTCAATAAGCCAGGGTCTGAATTTCGGGTGGGCAATTCCTATCAGTTCCATCGCCCGTTCCCGCATGTTTTTGCCGTGCAGATAGGCGATGCCGTATTCGGTAACCACATAGCGGATATCACCGCGAATCAACGTTGTTCCCGCACCCTCTTTGAGAGAGGGGACGATCCGGGAAACCACGTCTGAGGCCGCCGTGGATTGAAGGGTCAGGATCGCCTTGCCCCCTCTTGCCAGGACAGCCCCTCGCATAAAGTCCGCCTGACCGCCCACGCCACTGTGAGACAGGGTGCCGATGGACTCTGCCGTTGCCTGACCGGTCAGATCAATCTCCAGTGCACTGTTAATGGCGACCATATTGTTATGCTTGGCAATGACCAGGGGATCATTGGTATAATCAATCGTTCTGAAGTCAAAGGCCGGATTATCATGGAGGAACCTATAGGCCTCTGTGTGTCCCATGCAGAATGTCGCCACGGTCTTGCCAGGATTGATGGTTTTGCGGGAATTGTCAATCACCCCTTTTTTCATCAGCTCGACAATACTGTCGGTCATCAGTTCGGTATGGATTCCCAGGTGCTTTTTATCGGAAAGATGGGACAGCACGGCGTTTGGAATCCGTCCGTAGCCGACCTGGAGCGTATCGCCATCCTCGATCAACCGGGAGACATATTTCCCGATGTTCTGGGCGATTTCCGTATCCGCTTCCGGGCCGTATTCCAGGATGAGTTCGTCGTAGGGGACGATGAAGTCGACATCATCGACATGAATAAAGGTATCTCCGAGAACGCGTGGCATATGCGAATTAACCTGGACTACCACCAGCTTGGCCATTTCCGCGGCAGCTTTCACGATATCGACGCTGATTCCAAGACTCAAGTAACCATGTTCATCAGGCAGGGAGGTTTGAATCAGGGCGATATCAATGCGGGCAAGCCCTCGGTAAAACAATTCCGGGACCTGTGACAGAAATATCGGTGTATAATCAGCCAGGCCCTTATTAATGGCATCCCGGGTGCTGTCACCGATAAAGAAGGAGTTGTGCCGGAAATTCTGTTTGAATTTTTCTGTGGCGTAGGGGGCCACTCCCAGGCTTCTCACGTGCAGGACCTCCGCATCGAAGAAAGCTTTCGGATTAGATTTCACATAGCGGATAAGTTCCTGAACGAGATGTTGTGGTTCGGCACAGGCCGAACCGATAAATATCGTATCACCGCGGTGGATACGGTTGTATATGACCTCTAAGGGCTCAAATTTTGCCGGGAATTGTCGCTTCCAATCATCCAGAGACATCATGCTGCCCTTTCATGGATCTGCGTTTAATTTTTCAGAAAAAGATGAACCTGTCAAGGTGAAAGACAACTCCCTTCTGCCTTGACAGGGCGATGCATTTTATTATAAATAAGAATGGAACTGGCATACAGATGAATCATTGGCCCGTTTTCTTAATCCACCATGGAGAAAGACAATGAATGGCGGTATCAGCGAAGAGGATTTGAAGCGCATTTATCTGTTTAAAAATGTAAACCTTGAATCCATCAAAGGACTTTTGGAAGATTGTCCGATCCAGAAATTTGAACCGGGAGCCATTATCATCAGCGCCGGGCAATCCAATCGGCATGTTTACCTTATTCTTGACGGTTACCTGCGTATTCATCCGCGATCACTGGATCAGGGCCCCATCGTGATTCTGGGTCCGGGCGATATTGTCGGAGAAATTTCTGTTATTGATCATCAACCGGCAACGGCCTTTGTCATAGCGGACGATGCATGCCTGTTGATTGTCATGCATGAGGATATTCTCTGGTCATTGATCCGCTCTTCTCATGCCGCCGCCCTCAACCTCCTGCTCATTCTGGCAAAACGCCTGCGTCATTCGGATACCCTCATTGCGGGGGATATCCAGGATGATGAGGAGGATGAACAATACGGCAACTTGGATGCCCTCACCGGTTTACACAGCCGCAGTTGGCTGGAGGTGATGTTAAAACGTCAGTTCCTGCGTTCTGCGACCAGTGGTGAACCCCTGTCCATTATCATGATCGACATTGATCATTTCAAGGAATTTAACCAGGAGCATGGAAAGGTCTACAGCGACCGCGTTCTCTATTCGCTGGCGCACCAACTAAACGATCAGTTGCGCCCCACAGATGTCATTGCCCGTTACGGCGGTGATGAATTCATTATTATTCTTCCCAAAATAAATTTAATAACGGCCAGACATATCGCCGGTCGTCTGCATCTAGAGATGATGGAATCGGTTCCGGTCATGCCTGACGGCAAGAACATTCCCTATCCGACTTTGTCCTTTGGTCTGGCGGAGGCAAAAGCGGATCAGACGCCGGATGCCCTGATCAACACGGCCGATTCTGCGTTATATCGTGCGAAGGAAATGGGCGGAAACTGTATTGTCGGCTGAATCACGGCATCAATATCCGCACCTGATGAAACCTTCTAAAGTCCTCCTGATCCATCCGCCTCTCGTCAAACCCGGTGAACCGCCGGCAGGTCTGGCAAAACTTGCGGGTGCACTCCATCATTACCAGATTGCTTTTTCGGTGATAGATGCCAACATTGAAGGTCTGCGACATCTTCTGAACCGCCGTAACGGCTGTCCTTCCACCCCTTCAGCAAGAAAGGAGTCCCGGGAAAATCTTTCCGATACCTGGACCAGACGGGCCAATCGTCATCTTGAAGATCACCTTCAGATGATCAGATGTCGCCAGGGCTACGATAGTATCGACCGTTATAAAAGGGCTGTCCGGGACATTAACCGGGTTCTGGAAAAATCAGTTCCTGCCGTCCGCCTCAGCCTTTGTGATTATGAGGACCCGGACCTTTCTCCTGTCCGCAGCATTGATTTGATCAGGGCGGCGGAAACGCCGGCAGACAATCCCTTCTATGCTTATTTCAGCGAGCGTCTCCTGACTCATCTGGAAAGTGAACAGCCGTCTGTGATTGGATTTTCTTTGAATTATCTGAGTCAGGCCCTCTGCTGCTTTGCCATGATCGGTTTTCTGAAAGGGGTAGCTACCGGTGTCAAAATCATTCTGGGTGGCGGGTTGGTCACCTCCTGGCTGAGTCGCCCGGACTGGCATAATCCCTTCCAGGACCTGGTGGATGAATGCATGGCCGGGCCGGGTGAGGGTCCTTTGCTTTCGCTGCTGGGGATTAAGCCAACCGATGATGCCGTGACGCCGGAATATGGCGTCTTTCCCCTGCCGGATTACCTGTCCCCCGGATTTATTCTGCCCTATAGCGCCTCCCAGGGCTGTTACTGGAAACATTGTGCCTTCTGTCCGGAAAAGGCTGAGGGGAATCCCTACCGGCCGACACCGGCAAAGCAGATTATGAGAGACCTCCATTTGCTCAGACAGAGGACAGAGCCTGTCTTGCTGCATTTTCTGGATAATGCCATGAGTCCTGCCCTCCTCCGGTCACTGGCCGGGAACCGGGTCGGCGTGCCCTGGTACGGGTTTGCCAGAATATCTCCGGAACTCACCGATCCGGTGTTTTGCCTGACCCTGCAGCGGTCAGGGTGTGTCATGCTGAAACTGGGGATTGAATCCGGATCCCAGAAGATTCTCGATCAACTCCAAAAGGGAATTGATCTGGAGATGGCATCCAAAGCCCTGAAGGCTTTGAAACAGGCCGGCATCGCCACTTATGTCTATCTGCTCTTTGGAACACCACCCGAGACAGAAGGAGACGCTTACAGAACCTTGGATTTCACTGCCCGGCATCATGACCTGATCAGCTTTTTGAATGTGGCGATTTTTAATCTGCCCGCTTACGGGTCCGATGTGGAAAACCTGGAAACAGGATCGTTCTATGAAGGGGACCTGTCTCTTTACCGGAACTTTGTCCATCCCACCGGGTGGAGCCGGTCTGTCGTCCGGCAGTTTCTGAACCGGACTTTCAAAAGACACCCCGCCGTGTCGCCCATCCTGCAAAGAGATCCACCTTATTTCACGTCCAATCATGCACCGTTTTTTGTGATGAGCGCATAAAAAATGGGCAGGGCTTCAGGCCTCAATGCCTGTAGGCCGGATATCTCAGCAGGATGCTGAGCAACAATCCAATGACGGGAAGAATCATAATTGACTTTAGTGCAAAGGGGACGCCGTAATGATCGGCGAGGACCCCCAGCAGCGTCACACAGATTCCGCCGGCGCCGATAGCAAACCCCGCCATGAGACCGGAGACGATCCCCAGATTATTCGGCAGCAATTGCTGGGCCATGACGATGGTCACCGCAAAGGTGGAGACGATGACCATCCCGGAAATTCCCAGGACAATGAACAGTAAAATGCCTTCCGTTACGAACATCAACGGCAGCGTCAGGCTGGCCAGGAACATGGAGAGGATCAGATAGGTTTTATGTCCCCAGCGGTCGGCGAGAGGCGCCCCTCCTAAAGTACCGATCGCGCCGCCAAGCAGGACAAAGAAGACCAGCTTTCCCGCGTAAAGGGGGTCGTTCTTGAGATAATCGGTATAGTAAAAGGGGATGTAACTCATCAGGCCGAACTGAATCCATGACCGGACAATGACGATCGCGATGATTATGGACAGCGAGACATAGGCACCCCTTCTTCCTATGCCAGCGGTCTCTTTTGTGACCGTCTTTTTGATTCTGGGAACAGTAATCGTCTTCCAGAAGTACAGGATGATGACGGTAAATAGAAGCGAGGGAACGATAATGACCGGCAAAAAGGTAAATCCGAGGTACTGGATGATTGCGACTGAGAGAATCGGGCCGATGGCCCATCCCAAGTTCCCGCCTACCGAGAAGATGGACATCCCCGTAACCCGTTTTTCCCCCGTGAAGAAGGAAGCCGTTTTATATCCCTCCGGATGATAGGAGGCGATACCGAGACCGCTTAGGATTACCAGCAGCAGGACCGTGGTAAAACTTGAAGGCAGTGAAAGCAGGGAGAAACCGATCCCGGCCAGCAGGCACCCCAGCGGCAGGAGGAATGCCTTTTCCTGTTTGTCCGAAAGGTAGCCGAAAAGGGGTTGGATGAGGGACGAGGCAAAGTTCGCGGCCATCAGAATCACGCCGGCCATGGTGTAGGAAAGCGATAGATTGGCCTTCAGAAAGGGCAGGATGGCGGGAAGGGCGCCCTGATAGATATCCGTGATGAGATGTCCCAGGGAAAGGATCAAAAGGACCTTAAGATTGAATTTGGTCATGCGATCCCTGTGGTCCTTTTCTTTTCTCCCCCACTAAAGCTCAACGCTTTTATATATCAACGACTCAAGAAGAGCAAATGATATTAAGGAATGACGCGACTCTCAACCACACCTGTGAAGCGTAAAACAACGGTCTATGTGATAGGGTCAATATTACGGGTAGAAACCATAAGCCGCCACACGGGAAAATGGGGCGGCTTAAGTCACGAAACTCTCACATCATCCGGTTCAATGATAGGGGGTCAGGTCTATCCTAAAATCGCCTTTAAATCGCCTTCAGGTGTTGAAATCGGCTTGATATTGAATTTTTTCACCAGAACATCCAGAACATTAGGTGTAATGAATGCCGGAAGCGATGGGCCAAGGCGAATATTCTGTATGCCGAGCGCCAGCAGGGTGAGTAAAATGGCAACCGCCTTCTGCTCGTACCAGGAAAGGACCATGGACAAAGGAAGCTCGTTAACTCCGACACCAAAGGCCTTGGAGAGAGCGATCGCAACCTGAATGGCAGAATAGGCATCGTTGCACTGGCCTACATCCAGCAATCTCGGGATTCCGCCAATGTCGCCCAGATCCTTATCGAAGAAGCGGAACTTGCCGCAGGCCAGGGTAAGGACGACACAATCCTTGGGAACCATTTCCACGAAGCGGGTGTAATAATTGCGGCCGGGTTTGGCGCCGTCACAGCCTGCCACAAGAAAGAAATGGCGGATAGACTTATTTTTGACGGCTTCAATGATTTTATCGGCAATGCCAAGGATCGTGTTCCTGCCGAATCCCACCGTGACGTGTCTGCCGTTTACATCAGCAGGGAAACCAGGCAGTTCAAGGGCTCTTTTGATGACGGGGGTAAAGTCTTGATTCGTGATGTGGGCTACATCAGGCCAGCCTACCTGCCCGGATGTGAACAGGTTATCCCTGTAATCCGGACGCGGTCGCTGGATGCAATTCGTGGTCATAAGAATTGTCCCCGGAAACTCAGCAAATTCCTTCGCCTGATTCTGCCAGGCTGTGCCGTAATGACCGTAAAAATGTTTGTACTTCTTGAGAACCGGATAGCCATGGGCCGGGAGCATCTCGCCGTGCGTGTAGATATAGATACCCTTCCCTGACGTCTGTTTGAGAAGCTCTTCCAAGTCCTTGAGATCATGACCCGAGACAAGAATCGCCTTCCCTTTTTTTGCCCCGAGGGGGACTTTGATCGGTACAGGGTGGCCATAGGTCCCGGTATGGGCGTCATCCAGAAGTTCCATGGTTCTGAGATTCACTTCTCCGCATTTAAGAACGAGATTCAACGCTTCATCGAGACTGGTCCTTTCATTCGTAAGTTCGGCAAGTCCCTCATGAATGAATGCATAGATGGTATCGTCTTCCCGGCCCAATATCCGGGCGTGATCCATATATGCGGCAATGCCCCGAATACCGAACAGAAGAATATGTTTGAGGGAGAGGATGTCCGCATTTGCGGCCGGGTAAGACTTCAATCCCACTTCTTCGCCCTGATTGACCATTTTCTCCAGAGTGTTTGCCGGCGTAAAGTTGACGGCAGCACGGACAAGGTTCACCTTGCCACTGGCTGCCCGGACCTCTTCAATCATCTCGTCTCTTAATGTCACAGTTTTTTTGATCAGGCCGACAATTCTTTCTGGGTCGAAGTTGACATTGGTCACGGTAGTAAAAAGAGCCTCGCAGGTAACGACGTCAATGTTCTTGCTGACAATACCGACGTTTCTTCCTGCCAAGGCAACCGCGGAAAGGCCTGTGAGTGCATAGGTCAACAGATCCTGCAAAGCGGCGACATCCGGTTGTTTTCCGCAAACTCCACCTTTCATGCATCCTTCACCTTTAGCAGTCTGTTCACATTGGTAGCAAAACATAGTGGGTCTCCTTTAAAGTTTAATAATCCGGTTCGAAAAAGAACCTGTACACAGCCTCTCAATAGCAGAATTACATTTGAGTGTCTTTGACTTATGTCAATAACTGTTTCTTTAAAACAGTTATTTTTAATGATTACGGATTGAAAGAAAGAGCCGCTCTACGGTTAAGGGATATAGAGCGACCGGTTCCGTGAGGGGTTAGAGGCCAGCAGATACGGTCTTGATCATTGTAACACAACTGAAATACCTTGGGGTTAAGTGATAATACATGCCCGTGGTCATTATTTCATTGACAACAAGGCCGTCCATCTTGTATTTCTTCAAACAGAAGTAATGTCTTATCAAATTTCTGGACTAATAAAACTCATAGGAGGGAATTGCAATGAAAAGTATGTCGGCAAAAACAAAGAAGGAAGTGCTGAAGGATCTTGAAATGTATTTTGGAAGGCCCCCTTACGATAGTGAGCATGTCCGGCAGCACCTCACCTCTGGTCTTTTTGAACAACAGGCTCTGATGAAATATGGATTCACACCCATTGAGCTGATGATAGGATTGGAGCAGGTTCGGTTGAGCAAAAAACAGAAGGTGGAAGCCCTGAAGGATCTGAAAATGTATTTCGGTGCACCGCCCGTCTCCAGGAAAGCCCTTGATCAACGATTGACTTCAGGCCTGCTTGAAGCACAGATTCTTGCAAAATATCTGATGACGGTGGAAGAACTGATGAAGGAAGTGGGCTACAAGGTATCCAAGTAAGGCTCAAGACGCTAAGTAAAAAATCAATAGTTATTAAAGAAGACCGGCTGTTAACCAGCCGGTCTTTCGCATTTCCATGGCAGTTCTCTGAAATATAAGACTATACGGATAATGCCCGGAGAGATAGCGTAAAGCGATATGCTGCTGTCCAGCTTGGGGCCAAAAGGAGGCTTCTGGAGGGGAAGTGATTTATATAAGATGAACTTTTGTCTGTTATCAGATGAAGGCCCTCAACAAAGTATTGGCTATCTACAAGTCTTTAGTCTGAGATAACTCTGAGGGTGGACGATTACGAGTAGAAATGTGCATTAAATGAAACGATGCTTTTTTACAAGTCATTCATACTCACTTCAGACCTGCCTTGCGCAAAGCATTAATGTAATTATCTATTCCCGATTGATCCTTGTACGGAAGTATCTTTGCAAAGGAATCCAATGAGAACTTCGGATTTATTCTGAGGACTTCAGCGGCTTCAGCGGAAGCTTCCTCCTCTCGACCCATCAGACTGTAAGTACCGGCCAGACCAAGATGCGCAAATAAGTTGTCAGGCGACCGCTGGAGTGCCTTTTTGAACTCGGCAGCCGCTTCCTTAAACCGCCCCGTCACCCGGTAGGCGTGGCCGAGGTGTAAGAAGTTACCGGTCTCACCTAAGGGGTCAAGTCGGATTGCTTTTATGAAAATTGGAATGGCTTCTTCCGACCGACCCGCATAGTTTAGACTCATGCCATACCCCAAATGGGTGAGCGCCCCTCCGGGATCCAGTGCCACAGACCGTTCCCCTTCAGCAATTGCCTTGTCATACTCCCTTTTCAGGCAATAGAAATGACCCAATAAGCCGTGTGCAAAAGGCATGGAATCATCTATGGCAAGGGCTTTTTGTGTCCACTCTATACCTTTCTCAATAGACTCCCGAGGGGACTTTCCAAGGCCCAGCCAAAACTCCATCTGGTTAACCATACCCATGAGGACATAATTCATTGGAACATTCGGACACATCGCAATCGCCTCCTCTGCGATCCGCCGAGCCTCCCTGGTGTCCCCGACATTGTGACCCCAATAGTAATGCCACCCTTCCATTGTCTTCAAATAGCAATCGAGACCTTGCTTCCCTTTGTAATATTTGTCGTAGGTTGAAGCTTGCTCCCCCTCCGTCAACTTCACTCGGATGGCCGTCAAGGTCTTTATGGTGATCTCATCCTGCAGAGCAAATATGTCTGTTAGATCACGATCGTAACGTTCCGCCCAGATGTGCCGTCCTGTGAGTGCATCGATCAACTGGGCATTAATCCGGATTCGGTCAGCCGACCTTTGAACACTTCCCTCCAGAACATACCGAACCCCAAGCTCCTCACTCACTTGTTTAACCTTCACAGGCTTGCCCTTATAGGAAAAGGTTGACTGTCTGGATATCACAAATAAGTGGGGAACTTTGGACAGAGCGGTGATGATTACCTCGGTGATCCCGTCACTCAAGAACTCTTGCTTGGGGTCCCCGCTCATATTTACAAAGGGCAGTACGGCGATAGAAGGGTCGTCCGGCAAGGGAAATGCCATCTTCTTTTTGGATGCAACCTCCACGGATGGATTAATAAAATGCGGATATAACTGCCAGACGCCATTGGCTAAAGCAATCAGAACTATAATGATTTTAATGGCAGGGTTGAGTTGTTTCCAATAATTTAAACCGATCCTTTTCCAACTGCTCACCAATGAAGCAGTCTCCCCCACCGGCAAAACTCGGTACACCCGCACGGGCCCTGCGATGTTTTTTACAGTATGCTTTCCAATATATTCATAGCTGAATTCTAACTTGTTTTTAACCTGTTCATAAACAACCCCAGATAAGCAAATGCCTCCTGCATCAGCAAGGCTCTGGATCCGTGCCGCAACGTTGAGCCCATCCCCAAAAATCTTTTCTTCTTTCTCTGAGACCTCACCAAGATTGATTCCGATGCGAAATTCCATTTTTAGAGATTCAGGTAATTCATCATTCCGATTTTTGAGTTCCTTTTGAATCTCAACGGCACACCGCACGGCATCCATCACACTTGAAAACTCGGCAAGAACATTATCTCCGGGA
>Ga0208495_1000025_pt1:0-102500 | contig 122217 bp, 115 predicted proteins | sample CryBogmetaGMA14M_FD_184551 | JGI IMG/M metagenome (GOLD analysis project Ga0208495, IMG submission 184551) | Freshwater microbial communities from Crystal Bog, Wisconsin, USA - MA14M (SPAdes) | ecosystem: Environmental > Aquatic > Freshwater > Lake | place: Crystal Bog, Wisconsin, USA...
CCGGATAACCGCAAAGATTGCCTGACCAGCACCATATCCAGCCAGCCGCAGCGCCTTTTTCTACCGGTAGTAGCGCCGTATTCACGCCCCACATCGCGTATACTGTCTCCGATTGCGCAGGTCAATTCTGTCACAAATGGACCTTCTCCTACCCTCGTCGTATAGGCTTTACATATCCCGATGACTTCGCCGACAGCCGACGGCCCTACACCGGTTCCGCAGCTCGCGTTGCCGGCGACGGTATTTGATGACGTGACATAAGGAAAGGTACCGTGGTCAATGTCCAAGTGACATCCCTGGGCGCCCTCGAAAAGGATTCTTTTCCCTCTCTTAAGCTGGTCGTTTATGACCATCGATGTATCTGTAACATACGGCCGGAGACGCTCGGCATAAGCCCTGTATTCGTTGTAAATCGCTTCTGCATCCAAGGGGTCTTCCTGGAAAAGTTTCGTCAGATAAAAGTTCTTTTCCTCCACATTCATGGTAACTTTTTCCCTGAATGCCTGATCATCTAAAAGATCGCACATACGTATTCCCACCCGTGCAATCTTGTCTTCATAGGCCGGTCCGATGCCTCTTCCCGTGGTCCCAATTTTCTTGCCGAGACCGTGAGACTCGCGGGCAACATCGAGCTTCCAGTGATAGGGCATGATTACGTGAGCCCTCTCACTCACGTACAGTTTCGTGTTGGGCGGCAAGAGCCCCCGGTTCTTGAGGCTGTCTATCTCTTCCAGAAGAACTTTGGGGTTTACCACTACCCCGTTGCCGATTATGCAAATCTTGTTATCATGCAGGATTCCTGAAGGTATCAAATGAAGGATTGTCTGTTCACCCTTTACGACGAGAGTATGGCCGGCATTGTTTCCACCCTGGAACCGCGCAATCACATCGGCGCTCTTCGCATACAGGTCAACGACCTTCCCCTTACCTTCATCACCCCATTGTGTTCCAACAACAGCGACATTTGCCATTTGTCATTCTCCTCTCTACATCTCCAACTGGGTAACCGAGATGATGTTGGGCAGATTGCGGAGTTTATCGAGGACATCCTCATGCACCATCGTGTCCGTCGTCAGGACTACGAGTGCCTCGCCGTCGATCTGCTCACGGCTCAAGTGTAGTCTCGCTATATTGACATTGTTGCTGCCAAGGGTAGTGCCAAGATTGCCAATGACGCCGGGTTTGTCGTAGTTGGATACGACGAGCATATGACCCTCCGGAATTACCTCGACAATAAATTTGTTGACCCTGACGATTCTGAGATCCTGTCGCCCGAAGATGGTGCCCGCGGCGTAACCCGCTTCCTGGGCGGTCTTGACCGTCAGCGATATCATGCTCGTATAATCCTTCGCCTCGCTGCTTCTTGACTCGACAACCCTGATGCCGCGTTCTTTGGCGATGAGAGGTGCGTTTATGTAATTAACATTCTCATTCAAGATGGGTGTCAAGAGCCCCTTCAGCAGGGAAATGGTTATGGGAGCGACGTTGTAGTTCAGGATATCTCCGCTGTACTCCACCGTAACTTCTTTGATACCGCCCTTAACCAGTTGCGCCTCGAACGTTCCCATTTTTTCCGCGAGGTGCAAGTAAGGCTGGATAACAGTCAGCAGTTCGGCGCTGACAGACGGGAAATTAACGGCATTTTTAATTTCTCCTCTGGTGAGGAAGTTCACTATCTGCTCAGCGATGGCTATTGCCACATTGATCTGGGCTTCGTCAGTTGACGCGCCCAGATGGGGCGTACAGATTACATTGCCGAGAGAAATAAGCTCTTTATTTTTTGTCGGTTCTTCTTCGAAAACATCAAGGGCGGCGCCGGCAACTTTTCCTGAGATGAGGGCGTCACAGAGGTCCTTCTCATTGATGATCCCGCCACGCGCGCAATTTATCAAAAAGACCCCTTTCTTCATCTTGTCAAAAGCCTTGGCATTTATCATGCCTCTTGTCTCTTTCGTCATGGGGGTATGGACTGAAATAAAGTCGGACTTCTGCAGCAGCTCGTCCAAAGCAACGAGGGTGATCCCCAGCTTACTCGCCGCTTCCGGTGAGATGAAAGGGTCATAGGCGATAACATTCATCTTCAGACCCATTGCCCGGTCGGCAACGATGGTACCAACCCGCCCGATGCCGATGATGCCGAGGGTCTTGTTGTAGAGCTCCGCGCCCATGAACTTATTCTTTTCCCACTTTCCCTCTTTCATGGACGCCGTGGCCTGGGGCACTTTTCTCGCGATGGAAAACATCATGGCAATGGTATGTTCACCCGTAGTGATAGTGTTGCCTCCTGGTGTATTCATGCAGACGATACCCCTCTTGCTCGCCGCGGCAATATCCACATTATCAAGGCCTATTCCTGCCCGCCCGATTACAGAAAGCTTCTCTGCATGGTCGATAATCTCCTTGGTGACCTTCGTCGCGCTCCTGATGGCAAGGCCGTCATAATCCTTAATGATGCCTTTTAGTTCATCCGGCGTGAGGTTTGTCATTACATCCACCTCAATGCCAGGTGCGTTCTTGAGTATTTCAATGCCCTCGGCAGCCAGGGTATCGCTTACGAGAACTTTTTTCATAAGTCATCCTCCTGAATTTAATTAATGAGATATCCTGATGATCCAAATGAGATCATAATTCTTTAATTTTTTGATTATACACCTTCGCCATTTCTGTCAAGGCATCTTTAATATCTTCCGGTTCGATCGTCGGGCCGCACCAGAAACGGAATCCCGGCGGGGCATCCCTGTAAGAATTTATGTCTTGCGCAATATTTTTCTTGGAGAGTTCGCTGGCGATGCTCTTGAGGAACTTTGCCTGATCGTCCTTAGAGAGCTTACGTACTTTTTCACCGGTTACAGAGAGACACACGGATGTGCTCGATCGTGTGTCCTTTGAGGCCGCAAGGAAATCGATCCAGTCATTTTTTCCAACCCATTCTTCGACGGCCTTAAGGTTTTTCTCGCTCCTCTCTATGAGACCGGCCAGTCCTATTTCCTTTGCCCATTTGAGGGCATCGAGATAGTCTTCCACGCAGAGCATGGAAGGCGTATTGATGGTGTCGCCTTCAAAGATCGCTTTATCGATCTTGCCGCCTTTTTTCATCCGGAAAACTTTGGGAAGCGGCCACGGCGGGTCGTAAGTCTCTATACGCTGTATGGCTTTCGGGCTTAGGATGAGCATGCCGTGGGCTGCTTCACCGCCCAAGCATTTCTGCCAGGAATACGTCAGTACGTCCACTTTCGACCAGTCGATATTCATCGCGAAAACAGCGCTTGTGGCGTCGCAGAGGGATAACCCCCAACGATCCTTCGGAATCCAGTTCCAGTCTGGGATTCTTACGCCACTTGTGGTGCCGTTGGCAACGAAGACTACATCATTTGACCAGTCAACGGCCTTGAGATCTGGTATCTTCCCGTAATCGGCTTTCAGGACGGTGGGGTTCAGTTTCAAATGTTTGGTAATATCCGTTGCCCAACCTTCGGAGAAGCTCTCCCAGACCAGTACAGTAACAGGACGAGGCCCAAGGAGGGTCCACATGGCCGCTTCAAAAGCGCCCGTGTCCGAGCCGGGCATTATTCCGACAAGGTAGTCCTTTGGGATTCCCAGTATCTCTCTGCTTTCGGCTATGGCCTTTGCCAGTTTTTCCTTTCCCATGGACGAGCGATGGGACCTGCCGACGATGGCGTTCTTGAGAAAATCAAGACTCCAATTAGGCCTCTTGCTGCAAGGGCCGGAACTAAAATTTGGATTATGCATACTTCACTATCTCCCGATTTTTTTTGACAGACGTTGAAATATATCAGCATTGAAATGATTACTCAAGATTTTTTGAATTGGTTTCGTATTGACTGCTGGATTAAAAAAACATATGTTTATGGTATATTGAAGCATTGAAAGGGTTATTTAATTGAAAAAGATTAAAACCGCATTTTTTTGTCAGAACTGTGGCCACCAGTCACCAAAATGGCTGGGTAAATGTCCCTCATGTGATGAATGGAACCGGTTTGCCGAGGAAGAAATAAGAGCTATTGATCCCGCGGGTCCAGCAGGCATCCAGTTCAATGAAGCCCCTTTGCCCATCGACGAGATCGTTGCGGATGAAAAGGAAAGGATGACGACCGGGATTTCAGAAATGGACAGGGTTCTTGGCGGTGGCATTGTAAACGGCTCTGTAACCCTGGTGGGAGGCGACCCCGGCATCGGCAAATCGACGCTGCTTCTTCAAGTCGTCAACAATATGGCAGAAAAGGATTTGAAGATCCTCTACATCTCCGGTGAGGAATCGGCAAAGCAGATAAAGCTCCGGGGCATACGGCTCGGGGCCTCATCGAAAAATCTTTTAGTCCTGGTTGAGATTGATCTGGATAGCATTGTCAAACATATCAAGGAGATATCGCCGAGGGCGGTAGTAATAGATTCCATTCAGACCATGTATTCACCGGTCCTCACGTCCGCGCCGGGAAGCGTCGGACAGGTGAGGGAATCATCAGCGCGTCTCATTCTCCTTGCAAAAAAGACGGGCATCCCCATTTTTCTGGTCGGTCATGTAACCAAGGACGGCTCCATAGCGGGCCCGAAGGTGCTGGAACATATGGTGGATACGGTGCTCTATTTCGAGGGGGACTCCAGTCATGCTTACCGCATCATCAGGGCCATCAAGAATAGATTCGGGCCGACCAATGAAATCGGCGTCTTTGAAATGAGGAGCAACGGTTTAAATGAAGTAGCAAACCCCTCGGCATTTTTCCTGACGGAACGGCCGGAAGGGGCGCCGGGTTCTGTGGTTGTGCCGAGCATTGAAGGCACCAGGCCGATCCTTATAGAGATCCAGGCCCTTGTTAATCCTACTAATTTCGGTATGCCGCGAAGGACGACCATCGGTGTGGACCATAATCGGGTAGCCTTGCTTGCGGCTGTCATGGATAAGATGTGCGGTTTCCGTCTCAGCGGTCATGATATTTTTATCAATGTGGCAGGTGGCATGAAGGTGGACGAGCCGGCAGTTGACCTGGGAATTGTTGCATCCATGGCCTCCAGTTTTCTCGACAAACCTATTGATAAAGGTACTGTGGTATTTGGTGAAGTGGGTCTTGCAGGCGAGGTGAGGGGGATCTCCCAGATGGACATCAGGATCAAGGAGGCAGCCCGCATGGGATTTGTGCGCTGCATCATTCCTCAGACCTCTTCCCAAAATGGATTTGCAGAAAAAAAGATGGAGTGTATCAAGGTCAACAGTCTGAAAAAACTCCTGGAGTATCTTTTCTGATTATGCCGAAAAAAATTCTTACTGTCAGGGGCATCGGGTATAAATTTGTAGATACGAAATAAACGTGATACAAAAGAAAACCTTTGCATAACTCCTCTATTCGTCATTCCGGGCTTGGAGACTGTGTTGCAATTACCATTTTTGTCATTCCGTGCAAGCGAAGCGCGACACGGAATCCAGTATTTTCAGTGGGTCTGGATTCCGGCGCCTGCCCCGGACATCGATCCGGGGTTCGCCAGAATGACATAAGTGCTGGTTTTATACAATTTTGCAAACGTCTCAAAAGATATCCTGGCAACCTTTACTGGATAATTAAGAGTTACCGATACGCATAACAGGATTGGACATGACAAGAAGGAGCAAAGATATGCATAAACTGATGCGCTTATTAATTTCATTTTCCGTCTTTTTCTCGCTTGCCGGTGCGTCAATTATTTGTGCTCAAGATCAACAGAAGCTGCTGGATGACGGTTTTCTTCACCAGCTCTTTCTTTCCGCTAAGGATGGAAGGGCGGACAAAGAGACGTTGGTAAAAAAAATAAACAGTCTGGCAAAAGAAAATTTCGATCAGCAGTATAAAGGGAATGTCAAAAACATAGAGTTAGAAGGCATCTACGAGCTTGCCAAGAACTGTTATGTGACATGCCATACGGCGCAATTGAAGGGCGGCGAGGATGTTTTTCTGTTTCATGCCCACATATTTGGTAAATTCGAAAATAATGATATCCAGATACATGGTCGCGGAAAAGAAGACATGGCAGAGTTTGGAAAATTCATGATTATGAGCGAAAGCGGGAAAGTCAAATTCATCAGATATTTTTTCAAAACGTATGCAAAAATTGAATTGCCTTTGTAGGAGAGGCAGGTTCTAAATTGCTCCTGCCGGCAATTCATCTAAAATCGAAATCAAAATCTCCCTGACATACACCGCTATCAAGCATCAGACATCTTCGTACCTGGGGTGTAACATTATACTTGATCCCAAGGCTGTCAAACCAGCACTCAAGTCTGTAGATAACGCCGCATTCATATTGATCGATAACCCCTATTCTCTTTATTCCTTTGTATGCGAAGCAGTTCCCGGGTTCAAATTGCCAGTGGAGTATGTTTTCCTTCGGGAGAGTCATGGTGATATTCATGAAACGGGGTATAAATAAATGAGAGGTGGCAACAAAGAAGTCTTTGAACTCCTGAAAATTCTCAATTTGTTTCTCCGTGCCGAGGGCCTTCTTAATCCTGTCAATTTCCATCGGCGCTAATGATTTTATTGCCGCTTTATTCAGCTCGTTCGCCTTCGCTATACCGAAGTTCTTTAGACAGTGATAGAACCACATCCCGTCATGGGTCATCCAGCACCGATTCAAGAGGTCGATGATCTCTTCTTTTTGCAGTTCGCGCGGCATACTCATGGGGCACCTTCTTTCACTCTATGTTTTCATAACCATTTCTATGTATCATAAACGGTAGCCTATATCTTACGATCTTCTCATCTGAAAGTTGCCGTGGACAATGCAACAGATGTTTCCCTGCTCATCCTTCAGTTCGAGATCCAAAGCCCAATCCGCCTTCCCAGTTTCATCGGCAATCTTTTTAATTCCTTCAGCCTGTTCAGGGGTCATCGATGTCTCAACCGTGATATCTGTAGTCGCAGGTCTTTTGAAGGTGATCGTAACCTCTTTCAATAAAGGATAGTATTTCCTGAGGTCGAAAGCGGAATAGAATAGAACCCCTCCCGCAAAATCCGCCAGCGAAAAGAGAGACCCGGCATATACCGTGCCGATGTGATTCACGTTCGGTTCTTTCGGCAGCATAATTTTTACGGACTGCTTTTGGAAATCCAAAATACGCATCCCCATTTTTTCGATGATCTTGATCGCCTTTTCGAGATAACTGACAAGGTCTTTATACTCATCGCTGATTGCCATTTGTTAATTCTCCTAACTTGTTTTTATCATCTCGCTCAGAGAGATTAAGTGCAGTACGAACTCGGCATGCTACCCAGGATTAAGGATTAGCCGCCATCAATTGCTGCGGTGGACTGTGCAACCTTATCTATCATTACTTGCAAGAGAAATCTACAGTGATATGGCAAGAAATATATCAAACGTTTACGGGAAGGAAGTGCGGTTAGTGGTAACACGTACTTATAAACGCCCGTGACTGTACCGAGAGGTCACCGATTATTTATTGTAGTCAATGATTGAGGCCAATGCGTCTGTGTAGCAGCTTTCCTTCCGTGATGCGCAAGCGCGAGGGCAGAGAAAATGGAATTATACCTGTTATTGATGCCACAACTGTTCAGTGTTAGGAAGTGGTCAGAATTTAGGATTATCGACAGAAACATTGTTCTTTCAGTCTGTGATAATTAAGTATGATGTCCCCCGAATTCTCGTCCCTGGATTTTCGATTCTTATGGCGGCGGAATCAATCGGAATCGGGTGGCGGCTTGCGTTGTAAGACACAAGTAGTCCCTTTTATTTTTTCTCTTTTAATCATTTTTTCAGGGTGTTCCCATTCCGTTTTCCCGGATAGTTTTTCAAAATAATCTCTAAATTCATACAACTCTCTAAGTAACTCTTTGTCGCCGAATGATAAAGTTACATACATTACAGCGATTAAGCCTCTGTAGAAGTAATTCCAGTAGTCTTTTGTAAATTCATTAATTCTTTGTGTCCCAAGCATTCCAGCAAGGTGATAGTGCGGTGGAGCACCACAGTACATTTCCAATATGTGAACAGACGCACCGTGCACGTAACCAGAGTAAGCTTGTTGAAGAGTTCTGGAAAGCTCTTGGGCATCACTTGGATTTACGTGGTTATCTGATATTTTAGCTAATGCTGCGTGAATTTTCTGTCGAGAAACTGTATATTGCTTCTGTTGAGACATTAACGGGCTGTCAGGATTGTCAAATTCTTCCTTATAGAATGATTCCAAATAGAGTTTATGTAATTCGGTTAATTCCCCGCTACGTATTGCTTGGCAAAGAAAAAAAATGTCTTCGTTGAATTCATCTAATACCCGAAACAAAACCCCGAGCTCTTGAACGAACCCATTTTTTAAAAGTATTAATGACGCCTCAAGACCACTTATTACGCGTGCTAATTTCTGGATAACTGCTGCTTCAATAGATTGATTTCGATAGCGAAAAACGTTGTATGTACCTCTTTTCACAAGCCATGGTTTTTCAAACCCGTCTTCAAGTCTATGGAACGCACTCTCAAGTACCGGTATCGTTTGAATAAATAGATTAATCATTTCTTTAAAGTCCAACATTGTTGTTCCAATAAGATTATTAAAAATGATAATTGTCGCGGTACCTACTCCGCCTCGCCCAGAAAGACAAAGGCCCCCCAGTAGTAGGGGTGATCGTTTCCGTAGCGGGACTTCACCGTTTGCCGCTGTTTGAGCGCCGCATTGCGAAGCGCCTCGGCACGGTCCATTTTTCCTGATTGCAGGTTCTTATAGAAAGAAACCATCAGTTCCTTCGTTTCACGGTCGGGAACCTCCCATAGACTCATAACAAGACTCTTGGCCCCCGCCTGTGTGAATGCCCTTCTTAACCCATAGACTCCTTCACCATTCTTAACATCCCCCATCCCCGTATCACAGGCCGATAGAACCACCATGTCTGTTCCCCGGAGATTCAGACCTAAAATCTTCTCTGCTGTCAAGATGCCATCTGTCATACCATCCTGAGCCAGGGAACGGTTTGCTCCGGCCAGCGCAAGACCAGAACGGAGGAAGGGATTCTCTATGCGAACAGGCTTCTTCCCAGAAGGCGCTTCCCTGGCCTTTATAGTGATACCCCGGCTCTTTTCATCCATCATGGAAGACCAGTCCTGATCGGAGAGAAAGAAGCCATGAGTGGCCAGATGAAGTATCCTGGGGCTTTTCCTTTGCATCAGGACCGACTCTCTTGCATTTTTACCTGTGTAGGTGTTGCAGGTGGAACGGCCCATGAGGGCGGCTATGGCCTCCACTTCTTGCTTTGTCCCCGGCAGCCTTGAGAACGTGAGTCCCTGCATCTGACGAGATCGTGTTAGTGGTCTTTCTCCATCCTCACTCACTGTCCGGGCTGCCAGATCAAAATCAGGGTCACCCAGTAAGAGGGACTTCTGTCCTCTTTCCTGGATCATGCCGTAACCGGCGATATCTCTCCCTGCTGAGACATAATGGAATGTATGGGTCTCGATAAGATAGCGGCCTTTGTCATCTCGCAGAACTTCAAAGGGGATGAGGTTAAGGCTGCCATCAGGGGAAAGAAAGATTTGTCTTGATTTGCCAAGACATGATGTCAATGGGGCAAAGATCAAAGTGTAAAGATCGTTGCTCTGTTTTGCAAGGTCATCGGGTAGAGTCTTGCTATCTCCCAGGGACTTCTTGAAGGCCGCCGCCTTCTTGTCGATATTGTCGGCCTCACCGAAATCGATCAGAGAGATGTCAGAATCTTTCCCGGCTGGGAGGACAAAAGCGAGGTAGCGGGAGGCGTCCCTCTTGCCGGTCTTAAAATCAAAGTCCCGGATCCGGGCCATTTCAATGAGAACCGCTCCCTGGGGGAGTGCGGAAGCAACGGCAGCTGTTGTGGCTATCCGGGTCTTTCTCTGCTGGGCGAAGGCTTGGCTCAGGCGGCTTAGTTGCCCCTCCAAAACTTCCTTCTGACTGGTGAGATCGACGATACGTTTCTGATAGTATGCAGAGCCTTCCTCCCCAGGTCCCCCAAGGACGAGCCGTGCCAGTTCCTGACGGACACGTTTCAGGTTTGCAAATATCTCCTGGGCTTTTGTATTATCGTCACCGGCAAGGACATCCTGTATCCGCTTCTGTGCCTCAAGAAGAATCCCCTTCCGGGCGAGCCAAATATCGAGAGCGTTCCTCATGGCTTTAGGGTTGTCTGGGAATCTCTGCTGGATAAAACTCAGATAGCCATAAAGGTTAGCCTCATGGATCGCCAGGAATTGACTTTGCTGGGCTTCCGCAGCAAAACCCAATATCTGCTCGATATGTTTGCGGTCAATTTCCTGTACTCGTTCCATAAGCGTAAGGGCTTCACCATTCCGACTCTGAGCAGCGTAGAGCAAGGCCAGGTTGTTAAGGGCAAGGGCGGTGTTTGGATGCTCCGGTCCCATGACCTTCTCATGGATCGCCAGGGAGCGCTGGTAGAGGGGTTCTGCCTTATCGTAGGCGCCCATGTCATAATAGAGCAAGGCCAGGTTGTTCAAGGATTGGGCCGTGTCGGGATGTCCCAATCCCAGGGCCTTCTCCCTGATCGCCAAAGAGCGCTGGTAGAGGGGTTCTGCCTTGTCGTAGGCGCCCATGTGGCAATAGAGTAAAGCCAAGTTGTTAAGGGCAAGGGCGGTGTTTGGATGCTCCGGCCCCATGACCTTCTCATGGATCGCCAGGGAGCGCCGGTAGAGGGGTTCTGCCTTATCGTAGGCGCCCATGTCATAATAGAGCAAGGCCAGGTTGTTCAAGGATTGGGCCGTGTCGGGATGTCCCAATCCCAGGGCCTTCTCCCTGATTGCCAAAGAGCGCTGGTAGAGGGGTTCTGCCTTGTCGTAGGCGCCCATGGTCCTATAGAGCACAGCCAAGTTGTTAAGGGCAAGGGCAGTATCAGGATGTTCCGGTCCCATGGCCTTCTCATAAATCGCCAAAGAGCGCTGACAAAGCGGCTCCGCCTTGTCGTAGGCGCCCATGGTCCTATAGAGTTCAGCCAAGTTGTTAAGGGCAACGGCGGTGTTTGGATGCTCCGGCCCCATGACCTTCTCATGGATCGCCAGGGAGCGTCGGAAGAATGGCTCCGCTTTGTCGTAGGCCCCCATTTTATAATAGAGAGAAGCCAGGTTGTTTAGGGAAACGGCAGTGTAGGGATGCTCCGACCCCAGGGTTTTCTCATAGATGGCTAAGGAGCGCCGGTAGAGGGGTTCTGCCTTGTCGTAGGCGCCCATGTGGCAATAGAGTAAAGCCAAGTTGTTAAGGGCAAGGGCGGTGTTTGGATGCTCCGGTCCCAGGTGCTTTTCACAGATAGCCAAAACCCTTTCCGCAGCGGGGATCGCCTCGGCATAGCGGCCTTGCTGGTAGAGTCGTGTAAGCTCCTGTTTCAGTTCGTTGGCTTTCTGGAGAGAGTCCTCTTCAGCCCACGCCAGCGTTCCCATTAGGAGAGCCACTCCCAGAATAACAGCGATGAGAAACCCCTTCGTGAGATTCATTTATCCTCCAGATGTGGAATTCAGAAAAAAGTTCCTATGAAACACAAAAACCCCGCTCTCTTCTGGAGATACGGGGTTTCAGTAGTCAGTCCATAACACCCTCACGTTAAGGTTGAATGGTTCAGGAATGTAATCTCTGACATTACATATGCGTTTTTTAACTATCACGATTTACATTAGAAATCTACAATGAAACGACAAATCATATGGGCATGACTTTCAGGAAGAAGGTCGGTCTTTGACGCTACGAAGTGCGGCTTTTGAGGCATGTCAACAGTAAAGTCCTGGCCCCTTCTCTGCTCCCCGGGTATTACCTTATTACATTTTCTTATCGTCGATTGAAAGCAAAAGTGCTTTCATAAAAGCTCTTGTTTTATTGAAGAGTGCGCTGATTTCAGAAGATGTAAATTTATGATTTTTTGATTCTGATAATTGATCAATAAGTTCTTCAGCATCAACGGCTAACTGATCAATATCTCTCTTTGTGATATGGCTAAAAGATAACTGGTTGCAGATAGACTTAACTTTATCCTTTGTTCTCTTGGCCGGTTCTTGAATAGGTCTTTTACGAAGCATATCTGCAAGACATCGGTTAATCGCTTCTCGTGCCGGGACAAGAACAGCTATTTCATCAGCAGTTCCATTACTTGGCCTCTTTAAAGCGTTGTGAGCTGACTGAAGTAGGTTAAGGGCGCTTTTCTGATCATACTCATCTTTGTCTATACCAAGGCGCCCAAAATCGTCTTCAATCATTTTATCCCATGATGAAGCCTCAATCACATCAGTAAAGCGTGCAACTTCTTTATTTATCTGAGAACGTTTATCATCTGGAAGTTCACGAATGAAGGCATTTGGAAGCGCATAGCCAGAAGTTCCTGTCGCCGTGCTTGCCGTAATGAATGCGCTGGCATTATAATTAGTGTTTATAATAAATTCTTCAAACCGCGCAGCCCCATCATTCCATTGATTAGTTTTTCGTTCCCATTCTTCTGTTTTCATATAGCTGTCATCTGGGAGGATATTAATAATCCGTTTTTCAGATTCAGCATTTTGTCGCTGTATGTTGGCCTCTTCGACAATATCCTGACCGAGTTTCAAAACTTTAACGCTTGCTCGAAATACCCTATCAATGGCATCTTCAAGTTTATGTTTGCGATCTTCAGGATTATCCGTAGCCATACAAAACCTCACTTTCCCATAAAAATCTAAATTCTTATATAAAACTTGTCAATCGTTGATTTCAGGAAGAAGAGGAATATTTTCCCTTAAGGGATAATTGAACTGCTGCTACCTTGTATGTTTCAGGCGGCATTCAGTAAATCCGCCGATTGTAAGACTGTCACGACTTGTATTTGAAGAGTTTATCGCGCTCTGTCAGCAGCTCTTATTGATAACAAGGAAGGCTTCAATAAAAAACCGCATTAAGATTTTTCAAGATCCCTTAACCGGCTAAACCGCAGGCTCCACCTGCCAAATCATTAACTTGATTACTCTAAAATGCTTGAAGATTACCACTTGGAAGAAGGGGCAAATACACAACCAATCTGTCTGAGCCTGCCGTTCAGGGTCGCGGCATGTTTGATCCGGAATACTTGACATAATGCAGATCTGTTTTGTTTTTATATCCGGTAAAAAACATCTTGGCAATAAAATCCACCAGCGGATCGGTTACACCGTTCAAAAAGGTATAACTCACATTATCTTTAAGGTGATGTCTGGCATGTTCTCGTTTCGGCAATAACAATTTGATGCGCATCAGAAATATTACAACTGCTGAATTAGAATTGTGGCACAGGTAATGTGAAACTTCTGCTATCGAGGATAGAAGGCCTATGTATGTCAGCGTATATAAAAGGACAGGATTACTATTGGGCAGATGAAATAAAATAGCCACGGCAACGAGATAGAAAACCAGCCATATTTTTGATCCGGTTTCATTAAAATACACCACGAGTAAATTGTTGTCCTGGTACCTGGGTGTTCTATGATGCAGGTGAAAATTTGCAATTAAAGGACCTGTTAATGACTCATAATTGTCATTGTCATCCATGTATAAATGCACAAGGCCGTTAATGAAGTCCGTTATTAAGTAAGCTGCGATTATGGATACTATTTGCCACCAAAATCCTATGGCAAGCGTAAGCGCGCGTGACAAAATATATATTTGCAGTGAGATATTTATAATCGAAACGAATCTGCCAAGTAATTTATATCTCTTCCTGCCTTCATACAATTCCATTGCCGAATTAAACTGCTTTTGTTTTAATTCTAAACTCATCAATTTATATTCGCTTTTAATCCAAGAAAAATAAAACGACTCCCTGTTATTTTATTCTACTTCCCCGGCCGGAATTATCCAAGCACAATCAGCTTATCCATGGCGAGTTTGGCAAGCCATTGCTTTTGTGATGTGGAGATGGAAATATAAGCAGAACGGTCTTGTATGTCAATTCTATAGTGATCACAATTCAGACAGACCTCTCCTTCACGCTTTTTTCACGATGCGTCATGATTGGATATAGGTATGCCAAGAGTAATCGCAGTAAACGTAGTAATGGATGTCAGGCGAAAATTGGTGATAAAATGGATCGGGACGGCTGCGGTTGTCGGGGAGCGTGACGATGCTGAGTGTGGCGGAAATCTCATCATGCTATCTGTTAGGAATTCTTTTCGGTTGCTTATCCAACTTCTTTTTTGACGTTTCTTGCTGTTTTTTGGCGTTCTGTTTTTGACTCTTTTCCTTATCCTTCTTTCCCCCCTTGTCTCCCATTGCCTGTCTCCTTTCCCCGTTGACCCTCAGTTTTCTCAGTTTGATGGTGCCAATGTGTTGCCATCTCTGTTTTCCGCTATTATTACTCCGGCAAGTAAACGCGACAATTGTCATGCCGGACTTGAGCCGGCATCTAGTATCTTAGCTGGATTCCCGATTTCTCGGGAATGACAGGATTGATATAATTATTTGCCGGAGTAATAATCGTATAAATCAGGTTTCGTTTTTACGGCCCCTGCATCCCTACCTTTGAAATACGCAGAAGTCTGCGCTTTTTATTATCACCATTGTTATTGATAAACTGATTTAACTTGATCCCTAAGGGGGGTGTCAAATGAAGGCTTACAATTAAGTACATCCCTGGAGATTAAACACTTTTCCATCGATGCATATTGGTTGGTATGAATATCATTATCAGAAATAAAATGATTATACCGCTCGCAAATAAATTCTTTCAACATGATGTCAGATAATTCACGATCTTTCTTGTTCTTGTCGAGATAATCTTTAATTGCGCTCTCTTTGATTATTATCTCAATTTTTTTTGAACGCTTGGTTGGGTTCTCCGAATAAGTCTAACCCAGTAGTCTAAAATATCTTCAGCCATTTCAACTCACCTTCATGATCACAATCCTGGAAACAAAAACAAACTTTCATTTCGACTTGTAGGGCCATTACAACCGTCATAAAGTCGAATTAAGATTATGTATATGGCCCCTTATTCTATACTTTTAACGATCTCCTCCACCAGTCCCGGTTCAGCTATATCTAAGCCTGCGTTCGGAGCGTGCGTTTTTATATTAGCTTTCTGCTGTTTAGCCATTATGCGCTTTGAAGCCTTATCTATTTGTTTCTGTTGTCTTGCTTTTTCTTTCACCTGTTTGCCAAAGTCGTACATGGACTTTCCCATTTTTAAGCTCCTATTTTTGTCTTTCTTTCAAACGTTACAGAATATGCTGAAAATGAAGAGACGCTCCAAGACAGAATATCGTAATGGAACGCCTCTTTCCTTACCCAAGGTTTAATTAACTGAGTTTCACGTTTTCTGCTGCAGGGCCTTTTTTACCCTGGACAACATCGAAGCTTACAGACTGGCCCTCAGTTAAAGTCTTGAAACCAGCGGCTTGAATGGCACTGTAATGGACGAAAACATCCCCACCATCATTCTTCTCGATAAATCCAAAACCTTTACTCTCGTTAAACCATTTTACTTTACCTTCTGACATAATTAGTCTCCTCCTTTCTTAGAATTTACCAAAAGTCGAATTACCAATATGACAGAAATAAAAAAGCCACCAAGACTCTAAAGAGCATTGTGGCCGCCTTTGCACTTCAAATTGTCATAACTCAACTTTAACTGTACCGCACTGACTTAAGACCATAGCGAGATACACGATATGTATGCACGATACTTTACTTTTTACGCAAAGTCAAGGCATATTTCATAACAGGCATATTTCATTACCGAATTGCCTCAAATTAAATGTTACCCAAGGAGGTGAATAAAGCGGATATAACCTCTCACGTGATTTTCTCAGAAAAGATCTTTCTTCATCTCCACTGTTATCCGGTTGCTTGCGAGTAGACTTTTGGCCAGACCCTCGATTTTGGGAAGTTCGTACTGGAAAAAATACCGGAAGGTGTAGAGCTTCCCCTGATAGAAATTCATCTCCGTCCCGGCGGGATTTTTCCTCAAGGCCTTCTGGGCTGCTATGGCCTGGAGGAGCCACTGCCAGCCGATAGTTATGATGCCGAAGAATTCCAGATAAAGCGTGGCGTCCGCCAGGAAGAGGTCTATCTTTCCCTGCATGGCAAGGCTGACCAGATGCGCCGTGACCTTGTTGAGTTTGTCCGTGGCCTCTTCGAGTTCCCTGGCGTAAGGCTGCAACTGCGTCTCCTCTTTGGCGAGAGCAATGGTTTTTTCGATCTCCTGGATAAGCAACATGGCGGCCTCTCCGTTCTTCATGGGCACCTTGCGGCCCAGAAGGTCAAGACCTTGAATACCTGTGGTTCCCTCGTGGATGGGATGGATGCGCGCGTCACGGTAGAGTTGTTCCAGTGGAAACTCATCGCAGTATCCGTACCCTCCGAGACATTGCAGTGCCTGGCTTACGGCAAGGATTCCCATCTCTGCGGGATAGCTCTTGGCCACAGGCGTGAGAATCTCCAGGAGAAGGTTGTATTTCTCTTTCTCCTTTCCTTCAAGAACCTTCTCCAGATCGATATATTTTCCGCATTGCATGAGGAGTGAAAGGGAACCTTCGACGACGGCACGCTGGAAGAGAAGCATCCGCTTCACGTCAGAGTGCTCGATGATAGGAACTTGAGGAGACAAGGGATCCCTGGCTGTAAGCGGCCGTCCCTGAGGCCGCTGCTGGGTATATTCCAGCGCCGCATAATAGGCGGCGGAGGCAATGCCGGCGGCCGCAATTCCTACGGCAATTCGTGCCTCGTTCATCAACTGGAACATGTGGGAGAGTCCCCGGTTAGGCTGTCCGACGAGATAGCCCCTGCAATCATTGTTCTCGCCGAAGCTCAATTGGGTGATAGGCGCCCCGCGGTAGCCCATCTTATGGTAGATACCCGCCACATGGACATCGTTAAAGACGAGTGCGCCATTATCATCGGGTCGCATCTTGGGGACGACAAATAGAGAAATGCCTTTCACGCCTACAGGAGCGCCGGCAATCCGCGCAAGAAGAAGATGTACGACGTTTTGCACACCGTCATGATCCCCTGTGGAGATAAATATTTTCTGTCCCCGTATCCGGTAGTACCCTTGGTCGCCGGGTTCAGCAAGGGTCGTGATGTCAGATAAGGAGCTTCCCGCCTGAGGTTCTGTGAGGGCCATGGTCCCCTGCCAATCGCCGGCATACATCCTGGGGATATAGGCATTGATCAGTTCTGCGGTACCGAAGGAATATATGAGATGGGCGGCGCCGGCGGTGAGGTAGGGATAGACGCTCCCTGCGTAATTCGCTGCGGAGAAGATGAACATGGGGACGAATCCCAAAATCACCGGGAGCTGCTGCCCGCCCAGTTCGGCAGGGGCCGTGGCGGATATCCAGCCGCCTGTGCCGCAAATCTGCATGATCTCTTTCACCTTCGGATGAACCTTCACCCGGCCATCGACGAATTCCGGCTGGTTCTTGTCCATTTCCCGTAAGGTGGGTTTGAAGAGATCCCTTCCCAGTTTCAGAGCTGTTTCAAGGATCATGTCGAAGGCCTCCCGGCTATGATCGGCATAGCGGGGATATGTCAGAAGGGATGATGCATCGAAGACCTCGTAGAGCAAGAATCTGATATTTCTTTCACTAACGAATTTATCAGCCAAGATTTCCTCCTTTAACGTTCCTGAGAGAGAAGACAAATTTTGATTTGCCACTCAAGTCCCGTTTCTTATTGTGGAATCTTTTTTTCTATTCTGCCATCGATGATCAGGTCGTCGCCAAGTCTTCGGACTTTTCTGTAGGCGAGTCTGAGCGATTCATTTATGCTCTTGATTCCAAGATCGCCGATCGCCTCAAGCCCTTTCCCTACGATCTTCGGAGCAATAATTATGATTACTCTATCGGGCAGTTGTTCCACCAACATAGATGTGATGATGTCCGCTCCGCCTTCAACGAGGACAGATGAGATATTCCTCTTTCCCAGTTCCATAAGAAGTCTCATCAGATCAACACGGCGATCCTTGTCGGTGTCAACCGCCAGCACTTCTACGCCGAGATCCGTAAGCCGGGCGCGTTTTTCGCGGTCCGCATTATTGGTGGTTGCGACGATAGTCCTGGCCTTGTCCTGATCTTTCAGAATTCGTGCATCAGGTAATATACGCAAATGTGAGTCGACAACGACCCTGAGAGGGTTTCTGCCTCTGCTCAGGCGGACAGTCAGTTCCGGATCATCCTTCGACAAGGTGCCCGAACCAACGAGGACAGCATCATGATGACTTCTCAATGCGTGAGCAAACTTGAGTGACTGCTCGGAGCTGATCCACCGGGAATGTCCCGAGGCAGTGGCAATTCTTCCATCGATGCTCTGGGCGAACTTGAGGGTTACGAAGGGAATTCCCGTCCGCATGAATTTAAAAAACCTTTCATTGAGCTCCCTGCACGATTTTTCCAGGACACCCACCGTTGTCTTTATGCCGTGGCGTTTCAAGGCTTCGATGCCTTTGCCTGTAACTATAGGATTGGCATCAGGGGTGCCGATGACTACTCTTGCGGGTTTAGCGCCAATAATACTTTCTATGCAGGGAAGCGTTTTCCCGTGATGAGTGCAGGGTTCAAGGTTAATATAGATGGTCGCGCCCTTGATGGGTTCGGTTACTTGATTAATGGCATTGATTTCGGCGTGGTTACCGCCGAATTTATGATGATACCCCTCTCCGATAATCCGGCCCCTCTTTACAATAACGGCACCCACCATGGGGTTGGGACTTACCCATGCTTCTCCTCTTCGGGCAAGCCTGAGTGCCCGTTTCATATAGAATTCATCCATCATGATGTGTCTTCCTCCCTGTATTTTCTGCATCTTATATCAAGCCTGCCTGTGATGTAAAGGGTGAATACTAAAAGAATGTTTCTGTTGTTGAGGGGGCTTTAATGTGATATAGGGATGCGCAATTATCCAATTATCGGTCTTGAGATTGACTTTTGGGCGATCCGCTAATTTGGCCGCTATTCTGGGCTTGCACAAAGGACAGGGGTGATGCCCGTCCTGGCAAAAAGGAGAAGAAATTATGAAAGGTGTTGTCTTGGCGGGAGGTTTGGGCAGTCGCATGTATCCTCTCACAAAGGTTACTAATAAACATCTCCTTCCCGTTTACAATGAACCTATGATTTATTATCCCATAAAGATATTGGTGAATGCTGGTATTGATGACATCATGATTGTTACAGGAGGGAACAATGCCGGCGAATTTCTGAAACTCCTGGGAAACGGGGCGGACTTCGGCCTCAGACATCTTAATTATACCTATCAGGAGGGCGAGGGGGGAATTGCCGCAGCCCTGAGCCTCGCGGAGTTTTTTGCCGATGAAGGGAAGATTGCTGTTGTCTTAGGGGATAATATCATCGAGAAGAATGTCAGAAAGGCAGTTGAATCTTTTAAGAAGCAGAAAGATGGGGCCCGGATTATGCTGAAAGAGGTGCCTGACCCCAAGAGGTTCGGCGTCCCCGTTTTCGACGGAAACCGCATTATCCGTGTTGAAGAAAAACCTGCCGTGCCGAAATCGCAGTATGCCGTCATCGGCATTTATATGTATGACAGGAGAGTTTTTGATTTCATTAAAACTTTGAAGCCGTCACAGAGAGGGGAGCTGGAGATTACGGACGTTAATAATTTCTATATTAACGAAGGAAAAATGGAGTGGGATATTCTTGATGGCTGGTGGAGCGATGCGGGGACATTTGAATCCCTGCAATATGCGGGGAATATGGTGGCGAAAACAGGGGCAAACAAAATGTGAGGGCATCGAATATGATCGAAGGTGTCATGATTAAAAAGCTGAAAGTCATACCGGACGAGCGGGGCAGATTGATGGAGATCCTGCGCGTAGATGATGAGATGTTTAGAAAGTTCGGCCAGGTATATATGACGACCGCCTACCCGGGAGTTGTAAAAGGATGGCATTATCATAAAAAGCAGTATGACAATATGACCGTTGTAAAAGGCATGATGAAAATTGTTCTTTATGACGGCAGACCGGATTCTTCGACATACGGTGAGATAAACGAGTTCTTTGCGGGCGAACATAATCCTGTTCTGATTCATGTTCCGCCTTTCGTTTATCACGGATTCAAATGCATTTCCCAGGAAGAGGCCGTGGTGGTCAATACGCCCACAGAGGCATATGATTACAGGGAACCTGATGAATTCAGAGTGCATCCCCATGATAATGATATCCCTTATGAGTGGGACCGGAAAGACGGCTGATGCCGGCAATCGTTAGACCGTTCAAAAAAATCATTAGATGATTGTGATTGCGGAAAGTCAAACCGCCGAAGGGCATTGACAAGGTTTTTATGGGCACATTTATGTATATCTTTCTCGCATGCGTGGGCGCCGCCGTTGGGAGCTTTCTCAATGTCTTAATCTTTCGAATTCCTGAAGGGCAATCAATCGTCCTTCCATCTTCCCATTGCCCGAAGTGCGGTCATGCCGTCAGGATTTACGATAATATTCCCATCATCAGTTACCTTATTCTACGGGGGAAATGCAGGGACTGTCATGAGAAGATTTCTTTGCAATACCCCATCGTAGAAGCGATTACAGCCATTATGTCGCTCCTTCTATTCTTGAAATTTGGTCTCAGTTTCAAATACCTTTTTTCTTTCATATTCACCTGTGCATTGATCGTCATAACGTTCATTGACCTCCGTCACCAGATAATCCCTGACGTCATCAGTTTGCCGGGGATACCTGTCTTCTTTTTCCTTGCCATTTTCTTTATGAATCTAACCGTGTGGGAATCGCTCCTGGGGATTCTGATCGGCGGAGGGTGTCTTTTTGCTATTGCTTTCCTATATGAAATCATCACAAAACGAGAAGGCATGGGGGGAGGAGATATCAAGCTACTTGCCATGCTTGGCGCTTTTTTAGGCTGGAAGTCACTGTTTTTTATCCTATTTGTCAGCTCTTTGCTTGGCGCCGTTGTCGGTGTATCGGCTATGATTATCAAGGGGCAGGACATGAAATATGCAGTGCCTTTCGGCCCATTCCTGTCCATTGCTGCTGTCGCCTACCTCTTTGTGGGCGCGGACGTGATGAATTTTCTGTTCTTTCACTACTGACGTTTTTGTCAAAATTTCTTGACTTCAAAGTAGTATAAATATACCGTGCTATACAGTTAGGACAGCACAAAACAGGGAAGCGAATGGTGTGACTGATAGGGCCTGATTCGTAACCTGCTGCGTTTGGCTTTTGAATCCTGTTATGCAAATAAGAGGTTGGCCATATGGCCAACTTTTTTAGTATGGATAATAATGGTTTCTTGTCCATTCCGACTCCTTGGGTTCGGGAGAATTTTGGAGAGCAGGTATTTTGCGAAAGCAGAAGATGTGAGGTTGAATGAAGCGCAGATTGCAAACATTGTTGGGAAACGCCGTAAAGGCCTGTATTGAGAAAAAGTTAATAGAGGCAGAGGCTGCTCCCTATATTGAAATCGATATACCGAAGGATGCCGGTCACGGCGACTATGCCTCAAATGTGGCCATGGTACTGGCATCCCGTGCGAAGGGCAAACTGCCGCCCCGCCGTATTGCAGAGATCATCTCAAAAAATATCGGCAGCGGCGATGATTTGCTGGCAAGGGTCGAGGTCGCAGGCCCCGGTTTTATGAACTTTTTTATAAGGGAGGATGTATGGTCTACTTTGCTTGCCGATGTCGATAAACTTGGTGATCGGTATGGCGCCTCTGATTACGGCAAAGGGAAGAAAATACATTTAGAATTTGTCAGCGCCAATCCCACTGGGCCTCTTCACATAGGACATGCGAGAGGTGCTGTTGTTGGTGACGTCATTGCGAACATCCTTGAGGCATCAGGGTGTTCGGTTTTTTGCGAGTATTATATTAATGATACGGGCAACCAGATGAACAACTTGGGGAAGTCCGTTCTCTTTCGTTATCTCGAGCTTCTGGGCGAGGAGGTAGAGTTTCCTGAAGGCTTCTATCAGGGGGACTATATCAGGGATCTGGCAAAAGAAATAATTGCAAGAGAGGGTGAGGGCTATCGTGACAGAAATCAGGAAGAAACCATCCGCATGTTTACCGATTATGCTGCAAGTGAAATATTAATTGGCATAAAGGACGATTTAAAGGCCTTCGGCGTAGTTTTTGATAATTACTTCAGTGAGAAGGATCTTTACAAGGATGATGGAGTAGCAAAGCTGCTTGCCGAACTTGAGAAGAGAAAATTCATTTACAACGATGGGGAAACCGTCTGGTTCAGGACCACCGCTTTTGGAGATGAGAAAGACAGGGTAGTTATAAGAAAGAGTGGAGAGCCGACCTACTTTGCCGCTGACATAGCCTACCATCAGAATAAGTACGAGCGCGGTTTTGATAAAAATATCGATGTCTGGGGGGCCGATCATCATGGATATATCCCCCGGATGGCTGCCTGTATCGAGGCCCTCGGTCATGAAAAGGATTCGCTGAAGATTGTTCTGGTGCAGCTTGTGAATCTCTTGCGGGATGGGAAGCCTGTCCCCATGTCCACCCGTGCCGGTGAGTTCGTAACCATGAAGGAAGTCGTGGACGAAGTAGGAAAAGACGCAGCAAGGTATAATTTTCTGATGAGACGCTCGGACAGTCACCTGGATTTCGATCTGGAACTGGCAAAGAGGCAATCAAGCGAGAATCCCGTCTATTATGTGCAGTACGCCCATGCGAGAATTTGCAGCATCATGAGAAATGCCGATGAGCGGGGATACAAAATTCCGGCATATGATGAAGTGGATTTGAGTTTCCTGACTCTTCCTGAGGAGATTAACTTAATTAAGGCAATCACCCGGCTTCCTGAGGTGGTTGAAGGCGCTGCGCTGTCCCTCGAGCCACACCGTTTGACGTTTTACCTTAATGATCTTGCAGCGCTCTTCCATAGCTATTATAACAAGCACAAGGTCATTTCTGATGAAGAAGGCCGGAGCCGCGCGAGGCTTTTCCTGACAAAATCAATTCTGGCCGTGCTCGGCAATGCCTTAAGGATACTGGGAGTTTCAGCACCGGAAAGAATGTGAAGACAGTAGAAGAGCGAAATGACATCCAAGAATGTTCGTGTATTTGAACTGAAACTGGGTAAACGGGCGTTGATTCTATTTATCGTGGGAATGTCCTGTTTGCTTTTTGTTGTTTTTCTCTTCGGTGTGACGGTTGGCAAGAATATTGATACCTACCCGGAAAAGTATTCACACGGTTTTCGGGGCATGATGATGGAAAAGCTTGGCTTGTCGTCGAACAGGGCAGAGACTGCAGTGTCCGTGGGCGAAACAGCGACAGAAACCGCCAAGGCAGGGGGGGAAGAAATTGTTTCGGAAGAAAAGAAGGCGCCTGTAGCAGCAGCAGCGGCGTCTGACGAAAAGCAGCCTTCAGTTCCTGCCGCCACTCAAACGGAAATAAAGCCTTCTCTCGAGCAGGAGAAATATCAGATACAGGTTGGTTCTTTCAAGGAAAAGGAAAAAGCGGACCAGTTATGTAAAAGACTTACAGGCCTGGGATTATCCCCCAGAGTTGCGGAAATGCAGGTGCCGAAAAAAGGAAAGTGGATGCGCGTAACCCTTGAGGGGTTTGAAAGCCGGGAAGATGCGCAGAAGACGGCGGATCGTGTGGCAAAAAAAATCAAGGGACTCAACTGTGTCGTTCTTAGAATGGGAGCGAAGAATAACTGAAGTAAGCAGATATGTGCCGGTGAGTAATGTTTGAGACGCTGACGGAAAAATTGGAAGATGTATTTAAGAAACTCAAGCGGAGAGGTCGCCTTGATGAAGATAATATTGTCTCCGCCTTGAGAGAGATACGCATGGCCCTTCTTGAGGCGGATGTCAATTTTAAAGTGGTCAAAGACTTTATAGATGACATCAGGTCGAGGGCTGTGGGGCAAGAGGTTCTGGACAGTATCACGCCGGGTCAGCAGGTCGTGAAGATTGTCCATGACAGGCTCGTGGAGTTATTAGGAGGGAAAAGCAGCCAACTGAGACTTTCCAATCGTTTTCCTGCTCCGGTAATGATGGTCGGTCTTCAGGGATGCGGCAAAACTACGACAGCGGTCAAGCTTGCACAGCATCTGGTCAATCAGGGGAAACGGGTATATCTCGTTTCGTCGGACGTATACAGGCCGGCAGCCATAGAGCAGCTGCGGGTCTTAGGTGAGAAGATTGACGGTGTGGGGATTTATGCTTCCGCAGATATTCACGATCCGGTCAGGATGTGCCTGCAGGCCGCCGATGAGGCAAGGACCAACGGCTATGAGGTTATTATCATTGATACGGCCGGCCGGCTTCATATAGACAATGAAATGATGGATGAACTGAAAAGGATAAAGGATGCAATTAATCCCGCGGAGATTCTCCTTGTCGCAGATGCCATGACAGGCCAGGATGCTGTGAATGTGGCGGGAAAATTTAATGAACTTCTCGGCATTGATGGCGTGATTATGACCAAGATGGACGGAGATGCGAGGGGCGGCGCAGCGCTCTCGCTCCAGGCTGTCATCGGCAAGCCCATAAAGTTCATCGGTGTCGGTGAAAAAATCGATGCTTTAGAGGTTTGTCATCCCGAACGCCTTGCTTCACGGATCTTAGGTATGGGTGATATCCTGACCTTTGTCGAAAAGGCACAGGCTACAGTCGATGAAAAACAGGCGCGCGAGCTCGAGAAGAAAATCAGGAAGAATGAATTCACCCTTGAAGATTTCCGGGACCAATTGAAACAGATCAAGTCGATGGGGTCTATCGGCGACATTATGGGGATGATTCCCGGATTGGGAAAGCTCAAAGCTCTGGCGCATGCGACACCCGACGAGAAGGAAATGATAAGAACCCTGGCGATAATCGATTCTATGACAAGGAAGGAACGTTCGAATTATCTCTTAATCGATGGTCAGAGGAGAAAAAGGATAGCGAGGGGAAGTGGAACTACAGTCCAGGACGTCAACAGGCTGTTGAAAAATTATGGTGAGATGAGAAAGATTATGAAAAAGCTGACGTCAAAGGAAGGGATGAAATCGTTTCGCAGGGGTAATTTACCCTTTTAATTGAATGAAAAATGAATTATAGTAAAAGTTCTTCCTTTATAATAAAACGTATGTATAACAAATTACAATAATTTTCAGGAGGTGATAGATAACAGGAATGGCAGTTAAGATAAGGTTGGCGCGGCTTGGTGGAAAAGGCAGGCCCTATTACAGGATTGTGGTAGCCGATTCCAAATCTCCGAGGGATGGCAGATTTCTGGAGATTCTGGGAAGTTATAATCCTCAAAAAAATCCGGCGGAGATTGTCCTGAAAAAGGAACGTGTTGTCGATTGGCTTTCAAAAGGAGCCATACCCACTTTGACGGTTTCCCAGTTGTTTGCAAAGAAGGGGATCGCGAAGTGAACATAGTTGAAACAAATGGGGCCATGTCTTGAACTTCGAAATTGAGTGGTTTTGCGGTTGAAGTCTATTGCTAATGGATTTATTCAATAAGTAATCCGTGGAGGTTGTGACGATGAAAGAGTTGATCAAGTACATAGCTCAGTCTTTGGTGGATAGTCCTGATTCGGTGGAAGTATCCGAGGTGCTTGGTGAGCAGACTTCTGTGATCGAACTGAGAGTTGCGAAGGAAGACCTGGGTAAAGTTATCGGCAAGCAGGGAAGAACCGCAAAAGCCATGAGGACCATTTTAAGTGCGGCATCAACGAAGCTTCGCAAGAGGGCCGTCTTAGAAATTATTGAATGAACCAGACTCAGTTCTTTGAAATTGGCAAGATTGTTAAGTCCTGCGGTCTCAGGGGCCGTATGAAAGCGGTGTCTTACCTTGAGTCAAATGACAAGCTTCAAAACCTTGACGAACTCTATATAGGACAAGGAGAAGATAAGAAGGTGCCCTTCAAATTGAAGGGCTTCCAGAGCAGAGGAAAGAGTTTTTTTCTCGAAATAGAAGGCGTCGAAAATCTCCAAAGTGCGAATGCCTTTGTTGGTTGCCGGATACTGATTCCCGCGGACAAACTGGAAGAATTGCCCGAAGGCGAATATTACTGGCGGGACATGATAGGCCTTAAAGTAGTTACGGAAGATGGCCGCTTTTTAGGCGTAATTGAGGCTATTTTCCCGACGGGGAGTAATGACGTCTACGTATGCAGCGGGGGAGAAAGAGAGGTTTTGCTGCCAGGCATTGCCGATGTGATACGAAAGATCGATATCAATCGGGGGATGATGGTTGTAAGACTGCTTGAAGGTTTATAGAAGGCCATGATCAGGTTTGATATCCTATCCGTCTTCCCCGAGATGTTTGAATCCCCGCTTAATCACAGTATCTTGAAAAGAGCGCAGGAGAAGGGGATGGCGGAAATCCATCTCCACAACATCCGCGACTATGCCGAGGATAAGCATAGGATGACAGATGACGCCCCTTACGGCGGCGGCGGCGGCATGGTCATGAAGGTGGAACCAATCGACAGGGCTCTGGCGTCAATCGTTCCCTCAAGAGATAATGCCCTGGTAGTTCTCCTGACCCCCCAGGGAGAAACCTTCAACCAGAAAATAGCGGAGGAAATGTCTCGCTATTTTCGCATTGTTCTCGTATGTGGTCACTACGAGGGTGTGGACGAAAGGGTAAGGGACCATCTGGTTGACAGAGAGATTTCTATAGGCGATTTTGTTTTGACGGGCGGGGAGCTTTCGGCTATGGTCGTTGTTGACGCTGTTACCCGTCTGATCCCGGGTGTTCTGGGGAATTATGACTCCGCATCTTATGATTCGTTTTCTACCGGTTTGTTGGAGTATCCCCACTATACACGTCCCGGCAGCTACCGGGACTGGCAAGTTCCCGATGTACTGCTGTCAGGTAATCACCGGGAGATTGAGTCATGGCGGAGGAAGGAATCGCTAAAAAGAACATATTTGAGGCGGCCGGACTTGCTGGAAAAAATAAAGCTATGCGATGAGGACGAAAAAACACTCGAAGACATAAAAAAGAATTGTAAGTGACGCGATATGGAGGAGTTTGCGATATGAATGCTATGGAAATGCTTGAAAAAGAGCAGATGAGAGGAGACATTCCCAGTTTCAGGCCCGGCGATACCGTCAGGGTGTTCGTGAGAATTGTGGAGGGACAGAAGCAGAGAATACAGGCCTTTGAAGGCGTTGTCATCCGCAGAAAACGAGGTGATTGCCGGTCCAGTTTCACAGTGAGAAAGGTTTCCTATGGTGTAGGAGTTGAACGGACATTTCCCCTTCATTCACCGGTCATAGATAGGATTGAAGTAGTCACTCGCGGTAAAGTGCGGCGTTCCCGGCTGTACTACTTGCGCGGTCTAAGAGGGAAAAAAGCAAGAATCAAAGAAATGGGAAGAAAATAGCCCTGTATAGAGGATGCCCCACGTCTCGAAATATTCACAGGCAGGGATGTGGGAAGCCCTCCCCATCTTTGATTTACCCCTCAGAACCTCGTTTGTAAGTTTCTTATCCCGACTATGAATAGTTTCGAACGGCGTGCCCATCAACTTGGTTATAGATCAATAGCTGGCATTGATGAGGTGGGCAGAGGTCCCCTCGCGGGTCCCGTTGTCGCCGCAGCCGTGATACTTCCCCCCGATTACAAAAACAGGGAAATCAAAGATTCCAAGCAGCTAACAGCCAAGAAGAGAGATAGCCTTTCCGAAATCATAAGGCAAGACGCCCTTTCCATTGGCATCAGTGTTGTCGAGGCTTCGCTTATTGACGAAGTGAACATATTTCAGGCGACACTCCTGGCCATGAAGGAGGCCACATTGAATCTTTCCCTGACGCCTGATTATCTCCTCATTGACGGACCACATCGTATTTTTGTCTCCATACCCCAGGAAGCCATTGTCAAAGGCGACACGCGTAGCGTCTCCGTAGCGTCTGCCTCCATCATTGCCAAAGTCACAAGAGACAGGATCATGGAGATCTATGATCGCCAGTTCCCCCAGTATAATTTTTTCAAGAACAAAGGCTATGCTACAGAGGAACATAGAGAAGCGATCAAGAAGCATGGGCATTGCAAGATTCATCGAAGGTCTTTCGTAGTTAAAGACAGGAGCCTCATCCACGCAAATGCCGAAATGGAGTATTGAGAGTTAGGGCTTTGAAAAAGTTCTTCGCCGCTCAAAACATTTTTTCGACAATTCTAAAGCTTGCTTCACTGCAAATTCAAAACTCGCTCTTCGGGCTCAGACAGTTGAATCTGCAGCCGTTACGCTTTGCTAATAATTGTAATCGAAAAAATCTTAATTCGCATTCTCAGAACATTCCTAAAGCTTCTTAATATATCAAAAAAATTCTGTGACACTGGATGTAAATATGAAGGGTTCTGATAGGATACGGACCGGCAAGAAAGGAGAGGATATTGCTGTTGCTTATTTGAAGAGCAGAGGCTACCGGATCGTCGAACGCAATTACAAGTGCCGGTTGGGAGAGATTGACATTGTGGCAAAAGACGGGGATGCGATTGTCTTTGTGGAGGTTAAGAGCAGGAAATCGGAAGAGTTTGGCGATCCCCAGCTTGCCGTAGGATTGGAAAAGCAAAAGAAGATTTCAAAAATTTCCCTCATGTATCTAAAAGAGAAACACATCTATCCCTGCAATGCGAGATTCGACGTCGTGGCGATCAAAATGCTGCCTGACGGGAGCACTGTAGATCTTATACAAAACGCCTTCGAACTTGCCGGTTAATTCCATCCTATATTTCATTCAATGTATGTCTTGGAATTTGAGACTTGCTTCTCGAACCGTTGCCCCTAAAGGTAGGGGGCTACGAGGGCATTTACGTACCGTGCTATGGCGACACAGGAGGTCAAGCCGGGAGATTCAATGCCGATGAGATTTATCAGTCCGGGATATCCTATATCGCGCTCATCTCTAATGATGAAGTCGCGGTAGGCTTCGCCGGGGCCCTGGAGTTTCGGACGGATACCACACATATCCGGATGGAGGTATTCCGGTTTTATCCCAGGCAGGTAATTCCTGATGGATTGATAGAACGATTCCCTTCTCCCTTCATCTATGCTGTATTCGATTTCATCTATGTACTGGCTGTCCGGGCCGAACTTGACACGGTTGCCGAGATCCAGCGTAGCATGGATACCGAGGCTTTCCGTATTTTCCGGGGGCACGGGATAAACCAGATGATTCAGTCTCGGAGCAGGGGAGGCAGAAAAATAATTTCCCTTGCAGTACAGGAGACGGTATCCGTGCCGTTCGATGTTAATGCCGGCCATAGCGGCGATACTGTCGGAATAGAGACCGGCGCTGTTGATTATGACCCTTGTGTGAAATCGGTATTCTCCCCCGTTTGTTTCCAGTTCATAGATACCATCTTTGGTATGAATGGCTGTCACTTTCGATCGGAGAGCGACCACGGCGCCGTTCTTTTCGGCATTTATGCAGAAAGAGCGCATCAGGCTATGGCTATCGATGATCCCGGTGGACGGGGAATAGATGGCAGCCTTTGCGCTGACCTCCTGTTCGAGGGTCAAAGTTTGCTTCTTCCCTAACAGTGTGAGATCGGATACGCCATTTCCCTCGGCATGCTTCTTTATGTTTTCGAGTCGTTCACATTCTTCGTCGTTGATAGCGACAATCAGTTTACCTATGCGCTTATGAGGAATGTTTCGTTCCCTGCATAGATCATAGAGGAGGCGATTTCCCTCTGTACACAAGGAAGCCTTCAGAAAGCCGTGGGGGTAGTAAATGCCAGCGTGTATGACCTCACTGTTGCGACTGCTTGTCTCCTGGCCGAAGCCGTCGTTTTTTTCAATAAGCAATACCCGCTTATACTTTGCAGAAAGCTCTTCTGCAATGCACAGGCCAACTACTCCGGCGCCGATGACAGTAATATTCAAGGAGTCGATGGGGGTCATTGGCATTAAGAATGGGTTAATGCCGGTTTGCCGGTAGGATAGACATTGAAGCCGATATCAAAGCATCGCTTGTGGTCAATGATGTTCCTCCCGTCAAAGATAGAGGCCGGCTTGGTCATGGTGTTGAAGATTTTCTGAAAGTCAAGGTTCCTGTACACGTCCCACTCTGTCAGTATCGCGATAGCGTGGCATCCCTCCGCTGCCTTGTAGGGATCTTCTACGAAGCTGACTTGCCCTTCCATGCCTGTCAGGTCAGCCTTTGCGTTTTTCAGTGCTTTCGGGTCGGTGATGACGATCTCCGCCTTCTCCTCCAGCAGCCTTTTGGTGATGTAAATGGCAGGGCTTTCTCTTGTATCACCTGTGTTGGCTTTGAATGCAAAACCGAAAAGGCAGATCCTCTTGCCGGCGAGTGTGTTAAACATGGTGGTTAGCATATTCAGGATGAAGCGCTCCTGCTGATACTGGTTGATTCTGACAACGCTTTCCCAGTAGTCTGCAACTTCATGCAGGCCATAATGTTGGCAGAGATATACCAAGTTGAGGATGTCCTTTTTGAAGCAGGAGCCACCGAAGCCGACACTTGCGCTGAGAAACTTGCTGCCGATCCGGCTGTCCATCCCGACGGCCTTTGATACCTCGGTGATATCGGCGTCTGTCTTTTCGCAGAGGGCCGAAATCGCATTGATCGATGATATTCTCTGCGCCAGAAAAGCGTTCGATACGATTTTGGAAAGTTCACTGCTCCAGATATTGGAAGTGATGATTTTTTCCCGGGGCACCCAGTTGGCATATATTTCCACAAGGGTTTCCCTGGCTGCCAATCCGCTTTTTGTATCCTGGCATCCTATGAGGATGCGATCAGGATTTTCGAGATCCTTAATAGCCGAACCTTCGGCCAGAAATTCAGGGTTGGAAAGGACATCGAAAGAAACAGAGTTTTTCGTGTAATTAAGTATTTTTTCCATGGCCAGAGCGGTTTTCACGGGAAGGGTGCTCTTTTCTATGACTATCTTTGTCGATTCCGAATACTGGAGAATCTGCCTGGCCGTTTTTTCCCAGTACTGGAGGTCTGCCGCCATGCCTGCACCCGCTCCGAATGTCTTGGTCGGTGTATTTACACTGACGAAGATGATGTCGTTGTCCCTGATGCCGCCTTCGATATCGGTACTGAAAAAGAGGTTTTTTCCTCTCGCTGCCTTAACTATTTCGCCAAGCCCCGGTTCATAAATGGGGAGATCGTCGGAGTTCCATTCCGCAATGCGGATCGGATTGATATCGACGACAGTGACCCTATACTGGGGACATTTGTATGCTATCATGGCCATTGTTGGACCGCCTACGTACCCGGCGCCGATACAAAGGATATTTTTTCTGAATTTCATGGGAGCCTCTAATCTTCAGATTACTTTGCGAAAATATTCAATTGTCCGTTCCAGGCCTTTCTCCAAATTCACATGTGGCTGCCAGCCCAGTGTTTTCCTGGCTAACGAAATGTCGGGGTTGCGTTGCATGGGGTCATCCTGGGGCAGGGGCCTATGAACAATCTTCGAGCGGTTTCCTGTCATGCTTATTACAGTCTTCGCTAAATCCATGATTCTGAATTCGTGCGGGTTTCCCAGGTTTACGGGACCGAGGAAACTGTCGTCACTTTCCATCATCCGGATTAGACCATCTACCATATCATCAACATAGCAGAACGATCTGGTCTGAGAACCATCGCCATATACCGTGATGTCTTCGCCTTTCAATGCCTGTACCACAAAATTGCTGACTACACGTCCGTCATTCAATGCCATACGTGGACCATAGGTATTGAATATTCTGGCAATCTTCACTTTAACATTGTTCTGGCGGTGGTAGTCCATCATGAGGCATTCTGCCGCCCTTTTCCCCTCGTCGTAGCAGCTTCTCGGTCCTATAGGGTTGACCCTTCCCCAGTATCCTTCCTTCTGGGGATGCACGTCGGGGTCTCCGTATACCTCTGAGGTCGATGCCTGGAGAATCTTCGCATTGAGACGCTTTGCCATGCCGAGGGCATTGATAGTCCCCATCACATTGGTCTTAATCGTCTTGATAGGGTTGTACTGGTAGTGCACGGGCGAAGCCGGACAGGCGAGGTTATAGATTTGATCCATCTCGAGGAAAATCGGGTTGATGATGTCGTGTCTGATTAATTCAAAACGAGGGTTTGCAAGGAGATGGACTATATTATCCTTGCTCCCGGTAAAAAAATTATCCAGGCACAGAACCTCGTTACCCTGCTCGATGAGTTTATCGCAGAGGTGAGAACCCAGGAATCCTGCACCGCCTGTAATCAGTATGCGCTTCATGTCGGTTTATGACGGGGATATTTCAATATCTCCGGTATGTTTGTTAAGAATCCATTCCTCCCGCTCTTCATGGCAGCCTGGATTTTTTGTTTTGATGGTTTTTTTTTGTCAGGTTTGGTATTAAACGAAAACCATCTCGATATGTCAATAGGAAAACGTGCTCGGGGCCATTTAAATTGTTCACTGTGTCTGATTCAATCTTAATTCCATATGGGCAATAATATCAAAAAAGGCGCGCTTTACATCGTGGCGACCCCTATCGGTAACCTCGAGGATATAACCCTCCGGGCTATACGGGTGCTCAAGGAAGTTGAGATTATAGCAGCCGAGGATACGAGAAGGACAAGAAAACTGTTGGGAGCTTATCAGATTAGCACCCCCATGACCAGTTTCTACGATCGTATTGAGGATAGGAAGAGCAGCGTTCTTATTTCCAAAATGAATGATGGTATGGATGTGGCGATAGTATCAGATGCCGGAACTCCGGGCATATCCGATCCCGGGTATGTTCTTGTCAGTAAGGCTATTGCTGAGGGAATTGAGATTATTCCGGTTCCCGGGGCGTCAGCTGTCATAACGGCCCTCTCCGTATCCGGTCTACCAACGGATTCTTTTGCCTTTTATGGCTTTTTACCGTCACGGTCTGGCAAAAGAAAACAGTTTTTATCTAATCTCTTGGACGAAGCGAAGACTCTGGTATTCTATGAATCCCCCAAGAGGCTCATAGAGTCCATTCGCGATATTGGCGAAGTCCTTGGCAACCGGAATGTTGTCGTATTGAGGGAAATGACGAAAGTCTTTGAAGAAATCATGCGGGGAACGGTAGGAGAAGTGATCAATCAGCTGGTGGGAAGAGTGGTTAAAGGTGAAGTGACGCTGGTCATAGGGGGGAAGGGAAAAGTGTCTTCTTCATTTTCCGATGATGAAATTTTGGCGAAATTTGAAGAGTTGTGGAAGAGTTCCGGCTCTTCCAGGCGAGACATCATCGAAAAACTTGCCAGAGAATTGGGAATCCCCAAGAAAAGGGTCTACCGGCTTGTGGTGGACTATATTTGATGGGGATAAAACGGCCCTACTATTTCCTTGAACAGTTCCCGTATGTATGATAACTCACTAACGTTCTGGCCTATATAAGGCAGCATGATCTTTTTATAAAAAGCCATGAAGCGAGTTAAATGATGCGGGCTTCGTAAAAAGTGCGAGCGATAAAGCGGGAAAGTTGTAAGTGCTCTTTAGAGCAGAGTTCATGGAATTTTTATACGAAGTTGCGAAGGTTCGAATGCCGTATGCAAGGCAGGAGTGTATATGGATGCAATATCAAAACATTTGGTTGGGGTGTTACGGGAAGGAAGTAAGGAAAACGTGCCAGAGGCGAGAACCGAAGATGTTCTTGTAGATGGTCGCTTACTGAAGCCTGATGACAGGATTTACGACCTTGTTGACGTCATAGATGATAACGGCGGTGCTGAAGCCAAACAGGATCGAGAAATCATTGTCATTGATGGTCGGGTATATGAGAGGGTATCGAGGCCAGGTGATGAAGTTCATGATCTTGTGGACACTATTGAAAAGGGTTCCGGCGTGTCTCTTGATGATGCGGGCCTTAATGATGAAATAATAAAAAGGGTCAGTGAAATTGCTGAAAGGATTGCGAAAGAAATAGTTCCTGAGATTGCCGAGAGAGTTATCAGGGAAGAGATTAACAAGTTAAAGAGATGAATCGGCCTTTTCTTATAGCATTACTATTTACGGTTTGGATTTTCAGGGAACCGTCCAGTCATTCTCGGATGAACTGACAAAGACAGGGCATTTTTCGCTGATAGTTGGTCTCATAGATAAGAATTATTTTGAGGTCACCTTCTTGAAATAGAAATGAGGCTGATATAATCCTTTCCTTGGAGAGCTTGAGCGCCCTCGGATGGATTAGGGTGAGGCGTAGATATTTATGGGTAGCTTTAATCGGATTTTTTTGATTATAACCGCATTAATCGTTATGCAGGGCTGCACATGGAAACAACCCTACAGTGTGAATCCCGAATACAGCAAGAAAGGCACAAGACTTATTGCCGTATTGCCTGTGAATATGAAATCAGGTGATGCCAGAGTCGGCCAGATGCTGAGGGAAATGGTTCTTAATGAACTTTATTTCAAAGGCTATCCTAAAGTCCCGTTACAAGTCATAGATGAAAAGCTCGCCAAGACATATAAGGGCAATATGGATTTTAGAAGAGAAAATATTCCTCCCAAGGCCATAGGTGATCTACTTGGTGTAGATGCAGTCCTGTATGCTTATTTGGAAGAGTGTTCCACCGACTTTTCATTTGTTTACGCGACCAGCGGTGTCTCCGTTTTTTTTGAACTGCGGAGTGCAAAGACGGGGGAAACGCTCTGGAGTTACCGCAATAGGACCGTTAAAAGAAATTACGGTATTTCACGGGAACAGCTTGAGATGGACTCGTGCCAGGTCTATGAACCAGCTATGCAGGAAGTCTTAGATAAGGCCTTGCGGACTCTGCCCGATGGTCCTGATACTGCAGGATAAAGCGGCTCTGCAGCCTTTTGAACATAGACAAGGCTTAGGACAAGTTCTGTATGATTTTTCCCAGATATCCGGTTTCGGGGAAATGCATGTTTAATTATGAATAAGGAGACGCAGATGAAGAAAATAATAATTTTTTTGTGCGTATTGTCATTTGTGTTGATCGGTTCTCAGGTGATGGCGGCGAAAAGAATTATGGAGTTGAAGATTGGCAGAGGTGAGGCCAAAGTCAATGTTTTAGAGGGATCTGCTCAGATTCTTCAGGTGGGAAAAAAGACATGGCGTTCGTTGAGCCTGGGAGATACTCTCAGAGGCGGTGATGAAGTTAATACGGGACCTAAAGCAAGACTGGAGCTCGTCTTGCCAGACTATTCCGCGGTTCGCTTTGCAAGCAATTCCCATTTTAAGGTTCTTCAGGTTGACTCCGGCAGCGATGCCGTTCCGAGGAATATGAAGTTTCATGTAGCCATTGGAAGGACCTGGGCCAATGTCAGCAAAGCCGTGGGGAAAAAGGGCCAGTTTGAGCTTCGGTCAGAAAATGCCGTAGCCGGTGTCAGGGGCACTATTTATCGCATGAATGTGGAGCAAGACAAGTCGGCCCTGGTGAGGGTGTATGATGGGACGGTGCACGTATCGGGCGGCGGTCCGGACATGGAGCCGCCCAAGATGATTGGTCCTCCCAAGAAAATTGCGGGACCCACTTCAATTCCCGGTCCGAAGAAAGTTAAAATGGAGGAATGGGTCGTTATTATTAAATCGATGCAGCAGATCAGCATTGCCTCTGATGGAACGGCGGCAAAACCGCGAGACTTTACTGAAAAGGAAGATCGCGACGAGTGGGTGGACTGGAACATGGCGAGGGATCAGGAATTGGGATCGGACTAAGAGCATAATACAATCGATAGTGCAAACCGGATATAGCAGCCAATGAATTTGCCGAATTTATTGACACTGTTGAGGATACTTCTTGTGCCCATCACGGTGATCTTTCTCATGCAGGGGGCATTTTCGAAGGCACTAATCTTGTTGGTTGTTTCAGGGATTACAGATGCCCTTGACGGCTTTTTTGCCCGCATATTAAACCAGCAGACAGTGCTCGGTTCATATCTGGATCCGATAGCCGATAAGGCCCTCTTCGCAAGCTGTTTTGTGACTCTGTCTATAAAAGGAGTAATTCCGGGATGGTTCACAGTTATCGTCATCAGCAGGGATTTTATCATCCTTGTTGGCATTGCCATACTGTCAATCATGTCCATCCCGTATGAGATCCGCCCGTCATTCATCGGCAAGCTCACAACAATCCTGCAATTGCTCACTCTGGTGTTTTTCCTCGTCTCCCGTATTCTTCCGGGAACGATCGATTATGTGTGGCTTATGATTTTACTGTGGGTCACAATAGCGTTCACCATAATTTCCGGGCTGAATTATATGTTCAGGGGGATTAAACTAAACAGTAACACGGCTTAGATGTGTAGAAGGCATACCTTCGAAAATACGTAAACCGCAATATTTGCTTGACATAACGCAGTTTTACTGTTAAAAATCAGCCCCTTCTTTTGGAGAGCCCTGATGTAGGCACGTAGCTCAGGGGGAGAGCGCCATCCTGACGCGGTGGATGTCCAGGGTTCAAATCCCTGCGTGCCTACCATTTTTATCAGTTAGAAATAAAAACCAAATATGACGATTTAATTGTTGGTGGGGGCATCAGCAGGGGATATGCGGTGATGCCCTTTCTTATAGAAGCATGATTGACAGTATCTCAAAATGGTTTAAATGTTCAAGCTTTCGGGTTTTGGTCTATGAATGAAATAGGGATTGTATTACCGGATGGTTCTGTCAGTCAGTGTAATCAAGGTACAACGATTAAAGAGATTATTGCATCTTGGAAGAAGGAGATGCTTCCTTCACTGGTTGCGGCGAAGCTGAATAATAAGCCTGTTGATTTAAGCCATCCGATTGAAGAACCCGCCACGATTTTGTTAATCAATATTGAAGCGAAGGAAGGCGTGGAAATTCTGCGCCACAGCATATCGCATGTAATGGCACAGGCGGTAAAGGATTTATTTCAAGGGGTTCAGATCACTATTGGACCCTCTATCGAAGAGGGCTTTTATTATGATTTCGACTATAGAGAGAACTTTACTCCAGAAGACCTCGCGAAAATTGAAGAGCGCATGCGGGAGATCATAGCCGCTAATCATCCTTTCGTTCGTCAGGAGATGTCGAGGCAAAAGGCTGTCTCTCTCTTTAGGGAAAAGGGTGAGACTTATAAAGTCGAACTTCTCAACGAACTGCCTGAGGACGTAAAAACAGTTAGTTTGTACAGTCAAGGGGGGTATGTAGATCTATGTCGCGGACCCCATATCCCATCTACGGGGATGATCAGGGCATTTAAGTTGTTAAATTTGGCGGGGGCATACTGGCGCGGCGACGAGCGAAATAAGATGCTCCAGCGCATATATGGGACAGGCTTTGCGACGGAAAAAGCACTTGCGGAATATCTCCATATTGTTGAGGAGGCAAAGAAGAGAGATCACCGAAAGCTGGGAAGAGAATTAGACCTGTTCCAGATAAATGATGAAGCAGGTCCCGGCCTTATCATCTTTCATCCTAAAGGAGCCAGACTCAGGAACATCATTGAAGACTGGGAGAGAAAAGAGCACCTGAAACGGGGTTACGAAATGGTCGTGGGACCCCAGATTCTAAAAGTCGATCTATGGAAAAGATCCGGACATTTCGATCATTATAGAGAAAACATGTATTTCACAGAGGTAGAAAATCAGGTCTATGGCATAAAGCCCATGAACTGCCTCTCACACATGCTGATATATAAATCGAAGATTCGCAGCTACCGTGACTTGCCGCTCCGGTATTTCGAACTCGGTACGGTCCACAGACATGAGAAAACAGGGGTTCTGCACGGCCTCATGAGAGTGCGCCAGTTCACCCAGGATGATGCACATATCCTGTGCACACCGGAGCAATTAAATGGTGAAATCACCGCCATTGCAGATTTTGTAAGCTATGCGATGAAAGTTTTCGGTTTTGACTACGACGTGGAGCTCAGCACGAGGCCGGAAAAATCTATAGGCTCCGATGAGGAATGGGAAATGGCAACGGCGGCATTAGAGAGAGCCCTTAAAATAAACAAGATTGAATATGAGGTTAATGAAGGAGATGGCGCCTTTTATGGGCCCAAGATCGATTTCAAGTTAAAAGATGCCCTGAAGAGAAAGTGGCAATGTGCGACGATTCAGTGCGACTTTACACTTCCGGATCGATTTGATCTCAGCTACATCGGCGCAGACGGAGAAAAGCATCGACCTGTAATGTTGCACAGGGTGATCTTAGGTGCAATAGAGCGGTTCATTGGCGTGTTAATTGAACATTATGCGGGCGCCTTTCCAGTCTGGCTCTCACCGGTTCAGGCAGTTCTGATGACTGTTACGGATAAGCATATTCCTTATGGAGAAAGGGTTTACATTGAGCTGATCGAAGCGGGAATTCGGGCGGAGAGGGATTTCAGGAATGAGAAACTGGGCTATAAGATCAGAGAAGCACAAATGCAGAAAGTACCCTATATGCTGGTAATCGGTGATCGGGAGATGGAATCGAATAGGGTTTCGCCCCGCGAGCGAAGCGGTAAAGACCTTGGCGCCACCGGCGTTAATGAGTTTATTCAATTGATAAGGGAAAAATCTACGCAGTATCAGTAGATGGCATAAGGAGGTACTTGAACGCGGGAAGTCAGCTGCAAAACAATTGTAAGAGACGAATGTCCGGGATGCCTAGATTCTTTGACATTAGAACGTATTTGGGATATTGATGTTCGACTTTAATATTATTCAGGAGGTGTCGCATAGCTAAGGATTTGAACATAAATGAAGAGATTAAGGCAACTGACGTCAGATTGATTGATGAAGGCAAACAGCTGGGAATTATGTCTCTGACGGAGGCCCTGCAGGTAGCCGCCAAAGCAGGATTGGACCTGGTTGAGGTCGCTCCTAATTCTTCACCGCCAGTTTGCCGGATTATGGATTACGGAAAATTCAGATACCAGCAAAGCAAGAAACTACAGGTCGCAAAAAAAAGTCAGAGCATCATTCAGGTAAAAGAGATAAGGATAAGACCGAAGACCGATGAACATGACCTGCAGGTAAAGATTAAACATATTAAGAAATTTCTCAGCCAGAACGATAAGGTGAAGATAACCATGATGTTCAGGGGGCGTGAAATGGCTTATACCGACCTGGGCAGGAAAATTATGGAGGACGTGCAAAGGGCGCTGGCAGATGTGAGCATTGTTGATCAGCATCCTAAGCTGGAGGGCAGAAATATGATTATGATGGTATCTCCCAAGAAATAGGGAGTTACAAGGAACTTGATTCTGAATCCGAAATCCTAAACAATATTAAAATCCGATTGCGAAAAATATCTAATATCACGGCAGTTACATTTTGACTTTGTTTGGGATTTAGAAATTAGAAGTTAGGATTTTTCATACAAGAGGGGTGATTTAATGCCAAAGATGAAAACACACAGGGGCGCGGCCAAACGGTTTAGCCTTACGGCCACTGGCAAGGTGAAGAGGAGTAAGGCATACGGCAGCCACATTCTCACAAAAAAAACGACAAAGAGAAAGAGGAATTTGCGGAAGTCTGCCATTCTTGACAAGAGGGATACCCGTGGAATTAAGATGTTAATTCCCTATATGTAGGGACTGGAATGCAGCATTCGGATAAAACTTTTTCTTTTGTTGATCGTAGAATCCAATAATTATTTTGATAAAAAGCTGGGAGATAAAGAAATGTCGAGAATAAAAAGAAGTGTAACTGCTAAGAAAAAAAGACGAAAAATCCTGAAAATGGCGAAGGGTTATTTTAATGCGCGGAGCCGTTTGTTGAAGACAGCCACGGAAGCCGTCGAAAGGGCAATGAAGTACGCCTACAGGGACAGAAGAACGCGGAAAAGGGATTTTAGAAAACTGTGGATTGCGAGGATTAATGCCGCTGCACGAATTAATGAAATGTCATATAGCCGGTTAATATGCGGCATGAAAAAAGCAGGTGTGGAAATTGACAGAAAGATTCTGGCCGAGCTTGCCGTTCATGACCCTCGAGGATTCTCTGAGATAGTCAGTATCGCAAAAGGTAAACTGGCGGCATGCTGAAAGAACTTGATGAGCTTCAAAGGCAGGCAGAAGCCGAGTTAAGCAAGTCAAATACCGAAGAGGAGCTCCTCGCAGTAAAAACCAAGTATTTGGGGAGAAAGGGTATTCTAACAAAGCTTCTCCGAGGCTTAGGGAATATAGAACCGGAAGAGAGGCCGTTAGTTGGGAATCGCTGTAATGAAATCAAAACTACGCTAACTGCCGTAATAGAGAATGCTCTCAAAGCTAGAACCGCCCTCAAGAAGGGGGAGGTTCTCCTTCGCGATAGAATCGATGTAACACTCCCAGGCAGAAAAGTTCGTTTTGGCAAGGAACATCCCGTATCCTTGGTTTGTAAGGATATTTGCGATATATTCGCGGGACTCGGGTTCTCAGCAGTCCAGGGCCCGGAAATAGAGCTGGACTACTATAATTTTGAGGCTTTGAATATTCCCAAAGACCATCCTGCAAGGGATATGCAGGATACATTCTACATAGAAGATAACATCGTGCTGCGTACCCATACCTCGCCGGTCCAAATAAGAGTTATGGAAAAGCAGCGGCCACCGGTCAGAATTCTTTCACCCGGAAGGGTATATCGACCCGATTCCGACATCTCTCATACTCCCATGTTTCATCAGATTGAAGGTCTTCTGGTTGATAAAGGCATCACCTTCGGCGATTTGAAAGGTGTTCTCACGTTATTTCTTAAACAGATGTTTGGCGGGGACACGGCGCTCAGGTTTCGTCCCAGTTTCTTCCCTTTTACCGAGCCCTCTGCTGAGGTCGATATAAGGTGCGTTATGTGCAGAGGCACTGGTTGTCGAGTCTGTTCTCAGAGCGGCTGGCTCGAAATACTCGGTTCCGGCATGGTTGATCCGGAGGTCTTCAAGAATGTAAATTACGACCCAGAGGAATTCTCCGGCTTCGCTTTCGGCTTGGGTCTCGAACGAATTGCGATGTTGAAGTACGGGATATCGGATATCCGGTTGTTCTTCGAGAATGACTGGAGGTTTCTAGAACAATTCTGATATTCAGGGTCTTAATTATTGAAAGCAAAAACTGCAATTTTTCTTCAAACAATTATGAAAAAAGGTCAAGTTGGATCGAATCATAACTTCGAAGAATGAAATCCTAAACAAGCATGAATGTAGAAGACCACATTATCCAAGCAGTAAGATTTAGAATAGATATTTGAATTTTTTTGGGGTATCCATAACTCGTAGTTCGAATTTAATATGCGCCTCATGAATTTTAAACAATCCCGGCTAAGATTTAGGATTTGCATTTATGCTAATAAGTCTCAGATGGCTTAAAGATTATGTCGATATAAGGATTCCGCTTGGAGAACTTGTCGACCGTTTGACAATGGCTGGTCTTGAAGTTGAAGAGATAAAGGAGATCGGTCCTGCATTTACCAATGTAGTTGTCGCAAAGCTCCTTTCTGTAAAGACCCATCCTGAAACAGATAAATATTACTTCTGCGAAGTAGCTGCCGGTGAGGGCACCTATTCCGTGGTCTGCGGTGCGCGTAACATCAAGCCTGGTGATGTGGTCCCCCTGGCAAAAATCGGAGCAACATTACCGGGCGGCTATACAATCAAGAGTTCCAAAATCAGAAGCGCGGTATCAGAGGGGATGCTCTGTTCCGAGCTAGAACTGGGCATAGGTGACGATGCTTCCGGGATAATGATTCTTCCTCGCGACCTCACTATAGGCCTTGACTTGGCAGAAGCATTAAATCTCAAGGACATGGTCCTCGATATAGGGATTACTCCCAACAGGTCTGACTGCTTAAGCATCATAGGAATTGCCCGCGAAATTGCTGCGATCACAGGGTCCATGCTTAAGTACCCGGATACTGCCGTTTCCGAAAATGAGCAGGATATAAGAAGTATCACATCAGTTGATATACTTGATCCCGATTTGTGCCCCCGCTATGGCGCCAGAATTATAAATGACGTTACCATAAAACCTTCCCCCCTCTGGATGCGCCAGAGACTTGAAGCAGTAGGCTTGCGTGCGATCAACAATATCGTTGATGTCACCAATTATGTGATGATGGAGTTGGGGCAACCGCTTCATGCATTTGATTTCCGGTTTCTTGAAGAGGGGCGCATTGTCGTCAGAAGATCCCGCGGGGGAGAAACATTCACCTCTCTTGATGAGAAGGAGCGCATTCTGGAAACGGATACGCTGATGATCTGTGATGGCAAGAAGCCCGTAGCTATTGGCGGTATAATGGGCGGTCTTAATTCCGAAGTCAAAGAAGATACTAAAATGATACTCCTGGAAAGCGCCTATTTTACCCCTACCTCCATTAGAAAATCGGCTAAGTCGCTGGGGATGAGTACGGATGCCGCATTCAGATTCGGTCGCGGCATAGATCCTGAAGGTGTGATCAGGGCTCTAAACAGAGCGGCTCAAATTATGGCTGAAATTTCCGGTGGGCGGGTTTGTAGAGGCTACATTGACCGATATCCCCAAAAGGTTGAATCTCCCGGTAATATAGAGCTCCGCAGAGAAAGGCTCAATGAAATACTGGGTACAGACATTGATGCCTCGGAAATCGTTAAAATACTGGAAAGTTTAGAGATGATGATTCGCGCCGAGAAGGACGGCGTCTACCAGGTAACTCCACCCACGTACAGGGTGGATATTGCAAGGGAGATAGATCTTATCGAAGAGGTAGCCAGACTGTACGGCTATGGCCGTATTCCTGCGACGTTGCCTCCTGTGTCTGCCACGGCTGTGACGAGGGAGCACCAGCAAATCGTCGTTGATAGAATACGGGACCTCATGAGGGGATCGGGTCACTCCGAGATAATTACGTTCAGTTTTATTTCCCCCGAATCAACAAAGCGTCTGGGAATCAGAGAGAATGATGATCGCCAGAATATGGTCAAAATAAGGAATCCTCTTACGGAAGATCAATCAGTGATGCGGACGACGCTCGTAAGCAGCCTGCTGGAGACAATGAAAAAAAATGCTCATAACGGATGTCTTGATCTCAAGATGTTTGAGATCGGCAGGGTTTTTTTTCACCGAAAGGAAGGGGAACTTCCCATTGAGAAGAGCAGGATGGGCTGTCTCATCACAGGCATGTTTTACGATGATCTCTGGTGTTCAAAAATAAATGCAGATTTTTATGACTTAAAAGGCTGTATAGAGAACATATTTGATGGTCTTAAGATTGCGGGTCTGGAATTCAGGTCTGATTACGGGGAAGCCTTCCTCCATCCAGGCAAGTCATGTGGGATATATGTTAAAGACCGGTTCATCGGATTCTTGGGGGAAGTGCATCCGGATACTCTTCTCAAGATGGATTTAAAGAATCGGGCTTATGTAGCTGAAATAGATTTGGATATTGTCTCAAATATGTTTTCAGGCGAAGTGTTGTATAAAGACCTGCCAAGATTTCCATCAGTCGTAAGAGACGTGGCATTCGTAATTGGCAAGGAGATGGAAGCGGATAAAATGCTTAAACTTGCCGTTGAAATGGATAAAGAATTGCTTGAAAAAGTGAGTATTTTTGATGTATATTCCGGCAAGAATATTCCGCAGGGCAAAAAGAGTCTCGGGATAAGGTTTGTATATCGTGCTTCTGACAGGACTCTGACGGATGATGAAGTGAATCAACTGCACGGTAAGATCGTAAGAAAAATTGTTGACTTGACTGGGGCAAGGATAAGAGGAGAAGAAATTTAGGCGTCTGTAGGATTGGGGGAGGTTAAAAATGACAAAGATTGATATTATTCAGGATGTGTATGAAAAGCTGGGATTTTCCAAGAAGGATGCAGCGAAAATTGTTGAGTCGGTTTTCGAGATCATGAAAGACAGCCTTGCTCGCGGTGAGAAGATAAAGATTTCCGGTTTCGGCAACTTTTCTGTAAAGGACAAGAAATCTCGCAGAGGCAGAAATCCGCAGACCGGAAGTGAAATAGAAATATCTGCAAGGAAAGTACTTACCTTTAAGTCAAGTCAAGTGTTGCGCAAAGCGCTGAATAGTTAATTGGATAGATAAGAAAACTCTGATCATCAAGTCCGGATGATTCGGTAAAAAGTCAAGAATCTGTGTTATAACTGGCCACTTTCGAGAGAAGTGCAGGTATCAAGTCACTCGGGTGCCGAGAGATGATCTGATCGGACACGTGCACCGAGGAACTTGCCATGCGGTTGGGGGGGTATGCTGCCCCGGACTTTTGGACTTTTTACAGGGTCATCAATCCTGGGTACTAAACGAATCCATAATAAGAGTGACTTAAAATGACCTTCGCTGCATGCGCGTATGGCACTTCGAAGCGCATACGAAAGGTTTCAAGATACGGTTTTCGCTTTTTTTAGGACGTCAGGATTTAGGATTTCTCAATGAATACGTCGATTCCGGACAAGGAATATTTCCGTATCGGAGAGGTTAGCAAAATCCTCGATGTAGACCCGTATGTCGTCAGGTTTTGGGAATCTGAATTCAAATCAATAAAACCAATTCGCACTAAATCATATCAACGTCTATATAGGAGAAAAGATTTAGAGGAACTGCTGATTATTAAGAATCTCCTTTATAGCGATAAGTTTACCATAAGTGGTGCCAAAAAACAATTACTGAAAATGAAAAGGGGCGGAACGCAGCAGGATCGAGATAGCATCCAAGAAAAGTTTGCGGAAATTAAAAAAGGATTATTGCAGATAAGAAAAATTATAAGCTGAAGGGAAAAGGGACAGGCATTTTTTCTCCATGAAAAAAGTTACCTGCCCCACCGTTCTTAATGTTTGGTCGATCTCTTGGATGCCTTGAGCGGATTGAGTTTCTGCGTGGCTTCTTTGATTTCTCTCTTGATGTGCGACGCTGTCGGACAGTTTCCAGAAAGCCATTTGCTGGAAGGTTCGGGATAGACCTTACAGTACTGACCGGTCGGGCAATCTATGATTTTGATGCAACCTTCACACTTATCTAATACTGTGTAGCAATTACCCCCATTAAATCCACAACCTTTCTTAGTCATGAAGGCACACTCGGCCCCAATCTTGACGGTTTGACAGACCATTGGAATCACCCCCTTTCTTATTTTCTTTGATTTGCTTAATCGCAGATAATGCTAAGCAAATAAAATCTTTTTTTCATAACAAATATAAAACGATATGTCAAGAAAGAAAATGCACTAAATTAAATTATCGAATAACAGAATGATAACAGTATGAATGACCTATCGAATGAATTGACTTCATATTGCAATCATGTTAGGCAAACACCTCCAATGGAAATGAATTTGAAAGTGCAAAAAAATAATCATCCGGCTGTTGAGGTTATTTGAGACCGACATGGTAGTGATAAAAACATTCGAGATAAAGAATAAGCTGGGTCTTCACGCAAGGGTTGCAGCTAAGCTCATCAATGTATCGACGCGATTTAAGTCAAAGATATTTTTTGAGAGGGATGGTAAGGTTGCAAATGGAAAGAGTCTCCTCAGTATCTTGACATTGGCCTGTCCTTTGGGAAGTCGACTGACGATAAGAGCAGAGGGGATGGACGCGCGAGAGGCTGTTGAGGACCTTGGCAAATTAATAAAGGATAAATTTGGAGAAGATTGATGGGTGATGATGCAGGGAAAAGAACTTTTGTTCTCAAGGGCATAGGTGTCTCGCCAGGTATAGTGATCGGAAAGGTCCACCTCTTTGATCGTTTTGATGCCCGGGTTTCCTTCTACAGGTTGCGGGAAAAGGACCTCGTATCTGAAGAGGTTAAAAGGTTCAAGGCAGCGCTAAAGGAATCGGAAAAGCAGCTCTTGGAAGTAAAAAATAAACTCCGTGAACTTGCCGGACGTGAGCCCTTATATATCATCGATGTTCACTTATTGATACTAAAAGACAAGATGTTCATCAATCATACGATTAAGTATATCAAGGACTTGTGTATCAATGCGGAATGGGCCATCAAGATGACCATCGACAGATATCGAGATATCTTTGAAAAGGTGGAAGATGAATATCTCAAGGGACGGATCAGCGATATTCGATACGTCGGTCAGATGATTACAAGAAATCTTGCAGGCGGAAAAAAAGATGTTGTTCCGGATATTGGCGCCAAGGGGATAATCATTGCGGTAGACCTGTCGCCTGCGGATACTGCACAGATGATGATTAATAAAGTCCTGGGATTCGCGACAGATATGGGAGGAAAAACATCTCATACGGCCATTGTGGCAAGGGCGGTTGAAATTCCCGCCGTCGTTGGCTTGGAGTCTATAACTAAAATGGTACGAACCAACGATGATATTATTGTCGATGGTTCGGCGGGGCTTGTTGTTGTTAATCCTGATCCGGAAATGATTAAGGTATATGATGATAAGCGGAGACATTTTGAAATAGCCCAGGAAAGTTTTCTGAAATATGCCAAGCTGCCGGCTGTAACGAGAGATAATTATAAAGTAGATATCGGAGGGAATATCGAGTTTATCGAAGAGATTCCCACTGCCATATCCCATGGCGCTGAGGGCATTGGTCTATACAGAACGGAGTTTATCTACATAAACAAAGAACAGCTGCCCACGGAGGAAGAACACTTTTCAAACTACAGAAGCATCGTCGGCGTAGAGGGTTTGAAATGGGCAACCATCAGAACATTTGATCTCGGTGGTGATAAGTTTTACTCCGATCCCAAGTTGGCCAAAGAAATGAATCCTCAATTGGGTCTGCGAGCCATCCGCTTCTGTTTGAAAGAAGTCGATATGTTTAAGGTGCAGTTGCGGGCGATTGCCCGTGCCAGTGCTTTTGGAAAAACGAGGATCATGTTTCCCATGATTTCAGGCATTGAGGAAATACGAGAAGCCAAGAGAATCTTTTTTGAGGTAAAGGATGATCTTATCACCAAAGGCATACCGGTAGGTGATGACATTGAAATTGGCGTCATGATAGAAGTTCCGTCTGCCGTTATTATTGCCGACGAACTGGCAAAAGAAGTGGATTTTTTCAGCATAGGTACGAACGATCTCATTCAATATGCTTTGGCTATTGACAGGATAAACGAAAGGGTAACCTATTTATATGAACCGCTCCACCCTGCCGTTTTAAGACTCATCAAGCAAGTGATTGACGTCGGTCATAAAGCGGGTGTTCGGGTTGCCATGTGCGGGGAAATGGCAGGTGAACCGGCATATGTCATGATTCTCTTAGGGCTTGAGATTGACGAGCTGAGTATGAATCCTCTGGCAATACCGAGGGTGAAAAAGATTATTCAGGAATCAACCCTGGAGGAATCCAAAGCGCTGTTAGAGAAAGTTATGACTTTTTCATCGGCCGCTGTGATTCGAGAATTTGTGTACAATTACATGCATGAACGTTTCCCGGAAGAATTCCAGACAAATGGCACTTGAGATTAAGTGGAGAAAAGCACATTCTTGTCGGCTTCGTAGGTATCGAGTAAATTATGCTTCCTGCGGGGCACTCATATTTGAACAATTGGCGGCCGGGAGTTTCATTTATCTAAGAGATCATCATGTCATTCCTGTCAAAAATTAAAGCGTGGATGGCTGAAGACGGAGATTTCTATGCGGGTCACCTTTACCGGGAGGATAATTTCCCCCTTTTTTGGCTTATCAAGAAGGTGTTATCCAAAGTAGAACTCGCCGATGAGTATGTCGAAGCGCTAAAAAATCTGTCAGAGAAAGGCATAGTTGTCTATGCCATAAAAAATAAAAGTCAGCTCAACAGTCTTATTATTCGCGAGCTTTCCGCAAGAAGGGGTATACCCAGACCTGTTTATTGCCATGGCTTTAATATGATATTCTGGCAGCCTTTCCCCGCCGCTGTCAAGGTTGTTTTCGCGAGTATATCTCATTTGGTTTTCAAGAAGTCCGTTCCCAACTCCTCCAAGAAAGACTATCTGACGCGAATTATTGCGGAAGGGAAAAGCGCGATAATCCATCTCGGAGGTTCAGAATATTTTGAAAGCCGTATCACCCAGGACGGGCTTACCCAATTGATAGATGCGCAAAATAACTTAAATATTCCCATCTACATTGTTCCTGTCATGATTACTTACGGTCGAAGAAGGGAGAAGGAGAAAGAAAGCCTTCTCAATATATTGTTCGGCCAGACCGAGGAGACGGGCGCGTTACGCCAGCTTATCACCTTTCTCCGGTATTCTAATAACGCCACGGTGATATCTGCAGATCCCGTTAACCTCTCGGACTTTGTCAACAAGAATGGGAGCATAACAGCGGATGCATTATACCATGACCTGAGAAGAGAAGTGATCGAACGGATTGATGAAGAAAAGAAGAGTATCGTTGGGCCCGTTTTGAAGTCGAGGGAAGAGATCATCAGTATGGTTCTTAATGATGGGAACCTGAATCATTTAATAGAAGATATGGCTGCACGCGGGGCAAAAAACCATGGCTCCCTTGTTAAGGAAGCAGAAAAATACATCCGGGAAATTGCTGCTGACTATAATGATATGTTTATCGAGCTCTGGGAGAAATTTCTCACTTGGTTGTGGAACAACATCTATGATGGTGTGGTAGTGGACAAGCCGGGACTTGCCAAGATAAGAAACGTATCAAAAAAAATGCCCTTCGTTATTATACCCTGCCATAGAAGCCATATTGATTATCTTCTCCTGTCCTACGTTTTTTATAAGCATAATATCCAGATGCCTTTTGTCGCCGCCGGTACCAATTTGTCTTTCTGGCCTTTAGGATACATCTTTCGAAAATCGGGAGCCTTTTTTATTCGCCGTACCTTTAAGGGGAATAGACTCTACGGCGAAGTCTTTGCCAAGTATCTGGAGGTCATCTTAAAAGAGGGACTTCCCCTGGAATTTTTCATTGAAGGAGGAAGGAGCCGCAGCGGTAAGATGGTTATGCCCAAGTTCGGCCTCCTTTCAATGCTTATTCAAGCCTACAGAAAGAAGGCCGGTGATGATCTGGCAATGATCCCGGTTTACATCGGCTACGATCGCGTCATCGAAGAAGAATCTTACTTGAAGGAGCTCGGGGGTGCTCCAAGAGTAAGGGAAAAGCCGTCAGATGTTATCAAGAGCCGTAAATTTCTGAGGAAACGTTATGGACGCGTCTATGTGAATATTGGTGAGCCGATCCTTCTCAAATCATATCTCTCTTCACAGGAAAAATCTTTTGACGATATGAGTATAGAAGAAAGGCAGAGCCTGTACAGAAAGATCAGTTATGAAATTACCTTGGAAATCAACCGGGTGTCCTTCGTTACCCCCTTTTCTCTCATTGCATCCGTCTTGCTGTGCCATGACAGAAGGGGCATATCTCATGATGATCTGACGGCTGTGCTGAATTCATTTTATGATTATCTCAGCTACAAGAAAGTGAACTTTGCTGCCACCTTGGTCCACAAGGAAAAGGCTTTTGTGGATGCCCTCAATCTGTTTGATGAGTCAGGCGTTATATCCAAGATGGGGGCAGAAGAAGAAGAACCGGATGAAATGGAAGAAATTGTTTACTCCCTGGAAGATGACAACCGTTTGAATTTAGAGTACTACAAAAATAATATCCTTCACTTTTTTGTCCCCATCAGCTTTGTAGCCGTGTCATTGCTTTCAAGCCACGAAGACATGATACCCTTGAACCGGATCGTAAAAGATTTCCAGTTTCTTAAGAGACTCTTCTGGCAGGAATTCATCTTTGATGACCGGAGGGACGATTTGGATGAGGTGAACGATGTCCTCTCTTATTTGAACAGCAGGGGCATGATCGCTGCTTTGGAACATGATGGGCAGGCCCTAGTCGAGGTGAAAGGCAAGGGAAAGACAAATCTCATGCCATTCGCCGGTTTAATAAGCAACTATATGGAATCGTACTGGGTGGTGATCAGGGGTTGCATGTATCTCAGAAAGGATGCCATGTTGGAAAAAAACTGGATGAGAAAAATCCAGCAGCTTGGCGCCAAAATGTACAAGAAAGGGGAGATACGGAGAGCGGAAGCCATGTCGCAGTCGAATTATCAAAGTGCCATGCAATTCCTCCAGGATGCAGACATTGTGCATGTTTCCGAAGCCAGCGAAAGAGGAGACAAGAAGGAAGTGAAAATATTTGCGCTTGCCGGAAACAAGGCAGAAATGGATTCTCTGCGACGTCGGCTGTTCGAATTCTTATGATAAAGGATTTGCGAAAGAATCAATCCATCGCCGCTTACAACGCCGGGGACTAATCTTCTAGATGTGCAACACGCGGGCGCGTTCGCTTTTTTCAGTACAATGGGACTTGGATTTTTCAAGGCAAGGCTCGAGAAAGAGGACATGAGAATCTGGCTCGAGTTCATGAAACTAATCGATCGGTCAATCCCCTTCAGCTTATTTGGTAAAATGGGCCCATGACTTTCGCTTAGACGCATGACGTAGATATTGTGTGCCTTGCATCTGACATTTTCTATAAAGGCTCACATTATGAGAATCTTTTCAGATTATTACGATATGTTCAGTTCTTTTGTTGCGGGTCTATTGAGCAGTTTTTATTTGACATGCCGGGCCGTTCATGCTAAGGAGCGCCACGCAAATGGATAATGATGCGAAGAAGACGGCCATCCAGATGGCATATGCAAGCAGCATCGGCATTGCCATGGTTATCCTGATCTTCGGTGGTCTTTATTTCGGCGTTTATCTGGACAAGAGATTTGAAACCGGCTACATTTTTACAATTCTCCTTCTGCTGGCGGGCATTATAGCCGGATTCAGAAACATATATGTCTTAATAAAGAAAATACCGGATGAAAAGCCGTTAATTAAGTATCTGAAAAGTGAACCGCACAGGAAAAGACCCCCTGCAAAAGAGGCTTGAGCTTACAAACTGGATCATCCTGGGAATATTGACTCTGATCAGTTTTTTCTTCATGCCTCGCAAATTCGCCTTAGGCATGTTGTTGGGCGGCTTTATAAGCATTGTAAATTTTCACTGGCTTGTTCGGGATCTGCGAAAGGCGTTCAGAAGTATTTCAGAAAAGTCAAATTCTGCTGTCATGTTTAAATATTATATCAGGTTTGCCGTTACGGCAATTGCCCTGTATTTTATTATTACCAGAGATATTGTTGATATAATAGGCTTACTGATCGGGCTTTCAACAGTAGTAATTGCCATAGTAATTACCACAGTCGCGTTATATTCAAAAAAAAATTGTGTTGAGGAGGCTAGATAAAAGATGCATTCCCTGTCATTCCTTGAAAACCACTATATTGCTTCGCACATTATGTATACCTGGTTGGTTATGGCCATGCTTGCTCTTTGTTCTTTGCTGGCAACACGCCGGTTGGACATCTATCCGACCAGATTTCAAAATGTAATGGAGGTTGTCGTCAGTGGTTTGGATGCTTTAATAAATGATACGATGGGTCATGACGGAAGGAAATTCTTTCCTCTCATTGCTACTATAGGACTCTTTATTCTTACATCCAACCTCCTGGGACTCGTTCCCGGCTTTGAAGCCCCCACGGCCAATCTGAACACGAACCTTTCCATGGCGCTTGTGGTTTTTTGTATGACACACTTTATGGGAGTCAAGGTTCATGGATACAAATACGTTAAGCAATTCATGGGACCCGTGTGGTGGTTGACGCCCCTCATGGTTCTCATCGAACTGGTCAGTCACCTGGTTCGCCCCGTATCGCTCACGGTACGATTATTCGGAAATATCGAAGGTGGGCATATCGTTGTGGCCGTGCTATTCCTGTTGGCTCCTTTTCTCGTACCTATACCGATTCTCTTTCTCAAGATTTTCATATCCGTGATCCAGACTCTCGTCTTCATGCTGCTCTCAATGATGTACATTGCCGGTGCCATGGAAGAAGCGCACTAAAGCCAGCCGACTCATAATAACAAAGAGAGGGGCCAAGACTTGAACTGTCTTGGTTCCCCCGCTATTTCCCGACAACCCAGGGAGGGAATAGCCCTATGGGAATTAAATCTTGCCGGTTCAGCCCGATCACATCCGAAGATATAATCTATTTTACGATTACTGACCGTTTCTGCCCGCTGCCGGCCGGGTCGATGCGGATGTGAACCGTGACAATCCTCAAGGGCTATCACGGCGGGAATTTTGCCGGCGGCCTTCGTCAGCAAGATTCCCTATGAATGAAATAAGGAGGCAATGTTGGACATGGTTTTGAAAAGTAAAGTTGCCAAACTGAACAAAATTGTTTCCGTCATTTTTTTGATCGGCATGTTTATCTGCGCCAGTTACTCCTTGTCCTGCGCAGAGAAGAACTTCCTGTGGCGCGTTCAGTCAAAAAGAAACACGGTCTATGTGCTTGGTTCTATCCATCTCTTGAAGAAAGATGTCTATCCCCTTAGCAGGACAATAGAAGTTGCTTTTGAGAAATCCGATGTCTTGGCAGTCGAGGCTAACGTCAATGACATAAGCAGATTAGATATCGGGAAATTAATGGAGAGCGCTTTCTACCCGGGTGGTGACAGCCTTGAAAAGTATGTCTCCGGGAAAACCTTCAGCCTCATCAAGGAGGAAACAGCAAGGGCCGGCTTGCCCATGGAGTTGGTCTATAACCAGCGGCCATGGTTCCTGGGATTGACGCTGGAATCGATAGAACTCATGAAGTCCGGATATGATCCTAATTACGGGATAGACAAATATTTTCTTTCAAGAGCTGAAGGCAGGAAAAAGATATCAGAACTGGAGAGTCTTGACTATCAGATTAATCTTCTTGCAGGCTTAAACGATGAGGAACAGGAACTATTTCTATTATATACGTTGAGGGAATTAAGAATACTTGTGCAGGAAGTTGATAAACTTGTAGACGCGTGGAAATCCGGGGCCGTGGAGAAGATGGAGTCCACAATAACAAAAAGCTTGGCTGAAGATAGAAGGTTCTATACTATTTATGACAAGCTGATCTATAAGAGAAACAGAAACATGGCACAAAAAATCGAAGGCTACTTGAAGACAAACGGCACATACTTCGTTGTTGTCGGGGCGGCCCATCTCCTGGGCGATAAAGGGATTATCCAGCTATTGAAGGATAGGGGTTATTCTGTGGAGCAATTGTAATCTATAGTGATTCTATTGACCAGCGTTCAGGCCGCCGGCGAGGAGGATAGCGGCGAGCGTGGACACTCATCCCGCCCACAGTTACATGAAGTTGAGGGGGTCCACGTCTACTTTGATATCCAAAGCGGTTACGGAAGCTTTTGAGAGGACGTCTTTGGCCAGATCATGGACTGCGCGGGCATCCTTGCCTTTCAAGAGCAGTTGCCAGCGGTGCCTTCCCTTGATTCTGGCAATGGGGGACTCTGCCGGGCCAATGACTTCCACCTTGTCTTTCAACTTATTTCTTGTCAACGATTCTGTAATGAACTGTCTCAGTCCTTTAAGCCCTTCCATGCCCTTCTCTCTTGACAGGCTCGACAGTTGAAGATTCACAATGCGAGTGAGAGGGGGATAGGACAGCGCGCTTCGCAGGGCAAGCTCATCATCATAAAATCCCATATAATCATGATCCTTCGCCCTGGTTATGGCATAGTGCCCGGGATTAAAGGTCTGGACAATGACCCTTCCGGGAGATGACCCTCTGCCCCCCCTTCCGGCAACCTGGGTCAGGAGCTGAAATGTCCGTTCCGCCGCCCGGAAATCGGGGATATTGAGGGATGTATCGGCTGAAATTACGCCAACCAGCGTGACGTAAGGAAAGTCGTGTCCTTTGGTGATCATCTGCGTTCCGACAAGGATATCAATATCACGCCGCTCAAGGGCCTTTAATATCTTTTCGTAAGCCCCTTTCCTGGATGTTGTATCACTGTCCATTCTTTCGATTCTGGCATGCGGAAAGAGCTTCTTGACTTCCTCCTCCAGTCTTTCCGTCCCCACGCCATAGGGGCGAATGCGTTTTCCGTGACATGCGGGACACGACACGGAGAGTCTCATGGCATAGTCGCAATAGTGACACTTCAGATTGCTTTCACTTGCGTGATACGTCATGGATACAGCGCAGTTCAGGCATTTAAACACATACCCGCAGTCAAAACAGAATGTGAAGGTATAAGAGCCGCGCCTGTTCAAGAAAAGGAGGGTCTGCTGTTTTTTTTCAAGGGTGTCATCAATCGCTTCTTTCAATGCCCGGGACAGAACATGCGATGAAGGATATTTACTGCCTTCCGCTTCCCGTTTCATATCGATGATTTCGACTTTCGGCAGTGGTCTGTCTTCCACTCTGCTGGGCAGGATAAGGTACTTATATTTCCCCCTCATCGTATTGAAATACGTCTGAACGGCAGGTGTGGCGGAGCCTAAGATAACCGTTGCTGAGCTGAGGTTTGCCTTCATAATTGCGAGATCGCGGGCGCTGTATCTCATCCGGTCATCCTGCTTGTAAGAGGTGTCATGTTCCTCATCCACGATAATCAGCTTAAGATTTCTTACAGGTGCGAAGACAGCCGAGCGCGCGCCGATGACTACATTGATGTCACCCCGTTGTATCCGCCTCCATTGATCGTACCTCGCAGATTTTGAGATACCGCTGTGAAGCACAGCTATCTCCTGGTCTTTAAATCTTTTGTTAAAGCGGGTGAGCAGTTGCGGTGTCAGGGCTATTTCCGGGATAAGTAAAATTACGCCTCCCCCCAACCTGAGAGTTTCTGCAATGGCATTGAGGTACACTTCCGTCTTGCCGCTCCCTGTGACACCATGGAGTAGGTACGGCGAGAAGGTGTTGCTCTCCAGGCCTTTCACAATCGCACAAAGAGCATCTATCTGATCCTCGTTTGGCGTAATTACAGATTCGCCGCCGCCGATATCAGGATTCTGACCGTGCCCACGAGATACTTCTTCTTCGCTTATTCGGATAATCCCCCGTTGTTCCAGGCTTCTTAGCATGGGCAGAACGTTCTTGAAGCTCTTTGAGAGGACAGCCATAGAGCAGGAGCCATGCGCACTGAGTAATTCGGTGAGCAAGATTTGTTTTCTTGTGAGCTTTGTAATGGCTGTATCCTGGCGATTGAGATGGATGAGCTTCTCCTTTTTCGGGCTCACTTCCGGTTTCCCTGTTCTTATCTCTACAGCTACAAACCCTGCACCGACGAGGGCATTGATCTCTCTGGAGATGTCCTTCTTTCCGAGTAATGTTTTTAGTCGCTCGAGAGGCAGGCCACCCGGGAAATGATCGATGGTATCGATTATGCACTTCTGTGCCGCAGAAATCATGAGGTCGTTTCTTTCCTGTCTCTCTCTTGCGATATAGATCCACCGGTCGCTTTTCGGATCGATTCCTCCCGGCAGGATCTCGGCGAGTTCCTTTCCAAGAGGATAGATGTAGTATTGTGATGCCCACCGGTAGAATTTTAGATCTTCTTCATTGAAGAGAGGTTCGAAGTCCAATATTTCTATGATTTCTTTAACGTCTTCGCAATATGTCAGGTGAGATGCTTCGATAATATAACCCGTGAGCCTTCTTTTACCGAAAGGGACGAGAACCCGTTTTCCAATGGCGATTTCTTGCTGCAGAGCCTCGGGAACGGAATATGAGAATGTCTTCTCCGAAGGGATATTGACGGCAACCGTTACAAACATTGGGCTTGTTACCTGTTTGGACAAGGCGGGAAAATTGTATTGTTGTTGTTCTGTGGGGTTGTTCTATTTTGTTGTAATGTGAGGTCGTGTTTAAAGTCTTATGTATTCAGGATATCAACCAGGATGCTTATTCCCCTTTGAGTCTTTCTATCTTTTCCTGTTTGGTCTTGCACTCGATGCAGAGAGTTGTTACTGGTCTTGCCATCAGCCTCTTCTCAGAGATGGGGCCGCTACAGACCTCACATTTACCAAAGACACCATCGTCTATTCGCTTTATCGCCTCTTCAATCTTGACGAGCAACCTTCTTTCCCTATCTCTGATGCGGAGTTCAAAGTTTCTGTCCGATTCGAGAGTTGCCCTGTCATTGGGATCGGGAAAATTTTCCTTTCCTGTTGTCATATCGGAAACTGTTTTTTCCGCTTCATCGAGGAGCTCATTCATTTTTTGGGTCAGCAGGTATCTATAAAATTGACGCTTCTCCGGTTTCATGGTTTGTAATTTTTCTGGTTTCGTGGCCATCTCGATCACCCTGTAGAACACTTCACATGAAGTCTTTATTTGAACTGTGGTTAATACATAAAGAATGCCTTCTTGTAAAGGAAAATAATCATTCGCCGGATAAATAATTTATTGTTAAAATTACAATGATTTATGCCTTTGTTCATGGTTGACAATAGGCTTTTTTCACTTTTTCAATAATGTTTGTTGTCGATGAGCCCTTGATTTCGGGAATGATAACTACCCTGCCACCCCACTTTTCCACCGACTCACGTCCCACCACTTCTCCCTCTTTCCAATCGCCTCCTTTCACAAGCACGTGGGGCTTCAGATATTCAATTAACTCAAGGGGGGTCAGTTCGTGGAAAATCGTAACATAATCTACCGATTCAAGGGAGGCGACAATATCTGCCCGCTCGTTTTCCGGCATCAGTGGCCGTTTTTCTCCTTTCAGGGATCTGACTGATTCATCACTGTTGAGGCCCAGGACAAGGACATCGCCTTGCTTCTTAGCATCTCGAAGATATCGGGTATGCCCAACGTGAAGGATATCGAAACAGCCGTTTGTGAATACAATTTGTTTCCCTTCATCATGAAGTGAGTCAATTTTTTTCTTCAGTTTTTCCCGGGAGTAAATTTTGTTCATTTGTTCTCTCTCCAGTCATTATTTTCGGCTTTGTCTTCTAAATAGATAGATACTGACGTGAGTGTACAATGGCGATGGTGGTAATAACAAGAGAAGAATTATTCAAAGGCACGATTGTGCTAAACCGCTCTGGCCAGCGTTAGAACCGCCACTCGATCAGCCCTGTTCTTCATGAGCACCCGCGCGCATTCTTTTACCGTACTTCCGGATGTATACACATCATCCACGAGGATGATCTTTTGTCCCTTAACTTTAACAGAATCTGTAACGGAAAAAACACCATGAACATTCGCTTCCCGCTCCTTCTTCCCCAGGCTGATCTGCGGTTCCGTATACACATGCCTTCTGAGCGTCATGAAGTCCAAGGATATATGGAATCTCCTGGATACTTCCCTAGCCAGGACGACGGACTGGTTGAATCCCCTTTCCCTCAACTTCTTCGGATGAAGAGGGACGGGCATGATCAAGGAGTAGTCTCCGATATTGAAGGCTGGGTATGCGAATTTCGCCATTAGCTTTCCCAGGATTTCGCCGATAGATATTCTCCCGTTGTATTTAAACCGGTGTATCGCTTCGAGGAGGGTGGTTTCGTAACGCCCGACTGCACGGGCGGCAAAAAAGGCTGATTTTGAAACTATGCAATCACCGCACAGATGACTGCCTCCATCAGCTCCGGCAAATGGAATGCCGCAACATGGACAGAGTGATGATTGTATGAAATGTATTTTTGAATAACAGGCACCGCAGAAGGGGGGATTCTCGTGATGCGTGAGGATGGTGTCGCATGTCAAACATCTTGGTGGGAATATGATGTCTGAAAGACCCGCAAGGATACGTTTCAATATTAAATCCCTTTGTCGAGAGCCGTCATTTCGGTCACCTCGTCTCCGACCTCCATGCGCGGCGCATCCGGCCACAGCCTCTCAATATCGTAGAACTCTCTGATAGGTTCGTAAAAAACGTGGATGATTACATCTTCGTAGTCCATAAGAACCCATTTTCCGAGCCTTTCGCCCTCTATACCGAGGGGTATAACACCATATTCTTTAAGATTTTCTCGAATTGATGCTGCTATGGACTGGACCTGCCGGTCAGATGTTCCGCTGCAGACAATAAAGTAGTCTGCGAAGGAAGATAATTCTTTGACGTTCAGTATGGTTAAGTTCTTGGCTTTTCTTTTAAGAGAAGCATTAATGCACAGGAGTAACCGTTCTTTTCCATCTATGCTTTCTTTTATCAATAACACCTCCTAAAAATATATGTGACGTTTCTGGGAACGACCTCACCACTTTCCATTATTCTACAATCGTCCGCTTGCTTTTAGCAACAAAAATTTGATGCCTTGCCAACAAGGGGTTTCTGCCGAGAATGCGGTTGTTAAATAATTTTCCGTATGATAAATGGAACATCACATCAAATCTTTCTTGACTGTTACGAAATTTAGCATGCATAGTATATTAAAATTGGTTCAGATTCATATGCCGTTCCATTTTCTCCGCAATCAGTTCCTTCCGATGGTTTTAAAAGAAGGAATAAATCCTGAGATCAGTTTCAACCATTTCACGCTCGACCATCTCCGAAAAGATGACTTTATGAATGTTGCCGATCAGCTTTTGGAGGCCGGATTGACGGTCAGCTTCCACGCACCGTTCATGGATTTGAGACCCGGAGCCATAGATCCTGAAATCCGTAAGGTTACCGCAGGCCGCCTGCAGCAGGTCTTTGATCTTGTGCCTTATTTTCGGCCCATCTCCGTTGTATGCCATGCCTCATTCGATAAGAGATACTATGTATCAAGCGAGCAAGAGTGGCTGGAGAACAGCATCGAGACTTGGAAGCAATTCCTGGCACAGGCCACTGATATGGATACCGTGATTGCCCTTGAAAATGTCTATGAAACGGATTGTCAATATTTGACCCTGCTCCTCGATGCATTTACCTCACCCCATATATGTCATTGCTTCGATACCGGCCATTTCAACGTATACTCTACTACACCCTTGGAAGAATGGATAAATGGCTTGGGGGCCCGCATCGGCCAGGTCCATATCCATGACAATAACGGGCTCCTTGATGAACATCTCCCGGTCGGGGACGGTAACTTCCCTTTTCATGCTTTTTTTGAAATGATCCATCAAAGGAAGCTTAAGCCGGTTATCACTCTTGAGTCTCATTCAGAAAAGCAGCTCTGGCGCATGCTGGAGAATATCAAGACACAAAACCTGTTTGTGAGATAGTTTGATTGATGACCACAAAGGATGGCGTGGAGGCATCATTTGCTTAGATACATCGTTAAAAGATTGATATCCATGGTGCCCCTTCTGATCGGCATAACCATCGTCTGTTTCGTCGTCATGCATCTCGCCCCTGGCTCCCCCACTGATATGGAGACACAGATGAACCCCAGGGCGTCCGCCGATTACAGGGAGCGTCTGAATGCGATGTACGATCTTGATAAACCTCTCTACCAGCAGTATTTATCATGGGTCGGAAAGATTGTTGTCCTGGATCTGGGGAAGTCATTCTCCCCGGACCGCAGGCCCGTTGCGAGGAAGATCATCGAACGCCTGCCCATTACCATCCTCATCAATGTGCTTTCCATGGTCCTGATTTTTGTTATCGCTATTCCCATCGGTGTTCTTTCCGCCGTATACAGGGATTCCCTTTTTGACAAGGTAACCAGTGTCTTCGTTTTCGTAGGATTTGCCATACCCACCTTCTGGCTGGCCCTGCTTCTAATGATCTTATTTGGCATTGACCTGGGCTGGTTGCCCATATCAGGCATCCGGTCTTTGAATTACGACTATCTTCCTCCCGGCATGGTATTCCTGGATGTGGTGAAGCACCTTATCCTGCCCGTCATGCTCTCAGCCTTTGGCGGACTGGCAGGCCTTTCCCGTTATATGAGGTCCAATATGCTGGAGGTAATCAGGCAGGATTACATCATGACGGCCAGGGCAAAGGGTTTGAGCGAACGTAAAGTCATCTATAAGCATGCCCTCAGGAACGCCCTCCTTCCAGTTATAACCATCTTGGGATTATCCGTGCCCGGTCTTATAGGAGGGAGCGTTATCTTCGAGAGCATTTTTGCCATACCCGGAATGGGGCAGCTTTTTTACATGTCTGTCATGGCCAGGGATTACCCGGTTGTGATGGGCATTCTTCTTATCGGGGCCGTATTGACTCTGCTGGGGAACCTGATTGCCGATGTCTCCTATGCCCTGGCGGATCCGCGGATCAGGGTTTCGTAAGGGTGCAGAATATGGGAACGGATTTTTGGAAGAGGTTTAAAAAAAACAAAATAGCTCTTGCCGGGAGTTGTGTTGTCATCCTGCTGTTTGTCGTATCCATCCTTGCACCTGTGATCGCTCCCTACGATCCCCATGATATTAATCTTAAGCTGGTACTTTCACCGCCATCGGGCAGCCACCTTTGCGGCACAGATCAACTGGGCCGGGATGTCTTTTCGCGGATGGTCTGGGGTTCCAGGATATCATTGAAGGTGGGGTTTGTCGCAACGGGCATTGCCATTCTCCTCGGTGCAGTCCTGGGTGCTGTAGCGGGGTATTATGGAAGGTGGACAGATGCCGTGATCATGAGGTTCGTCGACATTATGCTCTGTTTCCCGACTTTCTTTCTTATCCTGGCTGTGATTGCATTGCTTGAACCTTCTATCTGGAACATAATGATCATCATCGGACTGACAGGCTGGATGGGTATCACGCGGCTTGTGCGGGCTGACTTTACGTCCCTGAAGGAGAGGGATTTTGTACTCGCTGCCAGGGCAATAGGCGCCAGTGATTTGAGGATTATCTTTATCCACATTTTGCCCAATGCCATGGCATCTGTCCTGGTTGCTGCGACACTGGGTGTTGCCGGGGCTATTCTCACCGAGTCGGCCCTCAGTTTCTTAGGTATCGGTGTGCAGCCGCCGACGCCGAGCTGGGGGAATATACTGACCGCCGGCAAAGACAATATTGATATCGCCTGGTGGCTATCCCTCTATCCCGGTTTGGCAATTCTTGTCACTGTCTTAGGCTATAACCTGCTGGGGGAAGGCATACGGGATTCTCTTGATCCAAGGCTCAAGTGAGATATTGCGCCCCGAATTGCATCTTTACTTTTTCAAGGTAGTGTGTATTCTTCAAATATACAGCGTTGAATGTTACACCTACAAAGTCACACCTGGCTGCATCATTGAGAATCAATGATAACCGTTCGTACTATTGAATATGCCATCACCTATTTTCTATCCAACTCTTTCCTCACAGCAAGCCCCAGTTTCCCTATGACATAGGGTTTTCTCACATAGGCGCCTGCACCGAGTGACTGGGCGGTAATGACCCGATCCGTCTCCGAAAAACCACTGACAATTATTGCCTTCTGGTTCTTGCGTATTTCGAGAACCCTCCGGTAAGTCTCTAATCCATCGATACCGGGATCCATGATCATATCCAGGATGAGAAGATCCACCGGCTGTTGTTTCACAAACTCTACAGCCTCCTCGCCGCTGGCAACCCTGTTCACATTGTATCCAAGGCCTTCCAGCATAGCTGATGCCAAAAGGCGTTGACCTTCTACATCATCCACAACCAAAATGTGTTCGCCACGGCCCAGGTATGTGTCCCGCGGTGCGGCTTGCTCAAATTTAGTCAGCGCTTCTCTGGTCACGGGGAAATAGAGGGTAAAGATACTCCCTTCACCCTCTGTGCTTTGTACATCAATGTACCCATCGTGATCTTTCACGGTGCCCCACACAACTGCCAGTCCGAGCCCCGTGCCGCTTCTGCCCATCACCTTCTTCGTATAGAAAGGTTCGAAGATCCTTCCGAGATCCGCCGGTGATATTCCCGATCCCGTATCGGATACGGTAAGCACAGCATATTCTCCTTCCTGTGTGGTGTCATACCCGTGAATCGGCCTGTCCACGTAAAGGTTCTCAGTTTTGATTAGCACCTCGCCCAAACCGGATATCGCCTCCGCGGCGTTGGAAAGCAGATTCATCACCGTCTTACTCAGATGTGTAGATGAACCTTTGATATTCAAGAGCTCTGCGTCCAGGGATGTTTTAAATTGAACGCCAGGATGATGGGACCTGATTGCCTCAAACTCTGGCATCTGCAAAAAATCCGAAATAATCCTGTTCAGATTCAGTGCCTCTGAGACTACCACGCCTCTCCGGGTAAGTGTCAGCAAATCCTGGATGATTGCCGCTGCACGCTGGCCACCTTTGAAAATCTGCATTGCGTGTCTTTGAAAAGGGCTCTCCTGAGGAACTTTTTGCAGAAGAAGTTCTGAATACCCCACGAGTACTCCAAGAACGTTGTTGAGGTCATGGGCCACTCCGCCTGCCAGGGTACCTAATGCTTCCATCTTCTCGGAGCGTTGCAGACGCTCCTCCAGCCTTCTCTTCTCCTCCTCTACCCTCTTGCGGTCCGTGATATCGTTCATCACCGCCAGTACGTTCACACCGATTTCACCGCCAGGTACTATGCAGGTGGATATGAGCAACTGCCGCCGCTGACCGTCCTTGCGGGTAATCTCCCACTCCTCCTGATGGAGATTGGACCCCTGTCGCATTAGGTCCATTCGGGCGCTGGCCTTGGCTTGTATCTCTGGATCAGGATAGACAGTCTGGTGCCAGCCTTGGAAGTTGATCTCCTCCATGGTGTAGCCGGTTATATTAGTCATATGCTGGTTCCAAACCGTGAAGCGCATATAAGGGAATTCTGACACGTCGTGGCAGACGCAGATACCCTCAGCAGCATGGTCAATGATGGATTGGCGAAACAAGCTTTCTCTCTGGCTATTCTCCTCTGCCTGCTTGCGTTCGGTGATGTCTTTTGAAATCACTGTTACCGCAGTAATGCTTCCCTTAGAATTCTTGACAGGACTTAACGTCCTAACGAAAAACGAATCATTCATTCTACCATAGTGTTCAGTTTGGAAAGATTTGCCTGTTTCAAACACCGCTTCGATTGCCGCAGCAAACTGTTTCATGTCTTCTTCTGAATGGAAATCACCATAGGATCTGCCTTTAACTTGATCCAGCGATACACCAAGCCTGAGCAGGTGAGCATCGTTCATGAACTGATAACGGCATTCCATGTCTACGAGATACATTGCGTCTGCACTATATGCTAAAGCTCGATATTTTTCCTCACTATCCCGTAGCGCCTCTTCCGCTTGCCTGTGTTCTGTAACGTCGCGAATGATGCCACGAAAACCGATGGGTTGTCCTGCTAGATCCCGCATAAGAGATGCGGAGGCTTCAACATTTCTTCTCGACCCATCTTTCCTTATGATTTCTCCATCAATCCGTGTAAGAGGTTTCCCAGTTGTGTAAATTTTGTTGAAGTATTTAAAGGCCTTTTTTGCATTATCCTCATCAGCAATCTTGAGAGCATTCCTGCCCATCAATTCCTCCCGAGAATATCCATAAATCCTCCGGCATGCCTCATTAAAAGAAGTAACGTTACCGGCAAGATCCAGTTCATAATAGCCTTCTTCAATGTTTTCGAGAATGTTGAGATACTTATCTTCGCTTTCATGCAATTTCTCTTTCGTTTGATTCAGTGACTCTGTGGTTTTCTCAAATCGTTCTATCATGCGGTTCAGAGAGGATGATATTTCATTCAGTTCCACTGCTTCCTGGTGAAGATTCAACGATAATTTTTCGCCACCTTGCGTTGCTTTTTTTAGGAAATCAGCAGTGGTGGAAACCGCATCAAAGACATAACGGACTAATATGATGCCAATAACAGCCAGTGCTATAATAAGAAAAAAGAGGATGAAATGGGTTGGAGATAAGGTGACATTTTGCTCATAAAAAATGTAACATAGGACAAAAGACGGTAAGACGAAAATACAGGAAATAATGATCATCAACTTGTGCCTCAAATTTTTTTCTTGCATATCGCCTCCTTGCTTGCTCCCACAAATCTACCTAACCCCAGAAACACAAAACCCGCTCTCTTCTGAAAAACGGGGTTTCAATAATCAGTCCATAGTACCCTCACACAGGGTTAAGGGGTTTATGAAATTTAATCTATGATATTGCGTGTTTTTTGAATATCACGATTTACATTAGAAATCTACTATGAAAGGAAAAAACGGATGTCTGAGACTTACAGGCAATAAGGATTACCGTTTGAAAGGATGCATGTCTGTGAAAATCGTCCGATACTATATAACAGGAAGGACTCGCTCATAATATTGATCTGCCGGTTCAAACTTTCTGATTTGAACCGGCAAAGATGATGACAGGCGGGACACGGCGCGCCATAAGGGATGTACCGTGTCCTGCCATAGATTTGCATAGTTCTTTAGTTGGGCTGATTAATGGCAGATAGCTGCCAGTTGTTGTTTCCTACAGGTCTTGTGAATGTCCAGTATTCTTCGAATTTTACCGGTTCTGTTTTGCTTCCCGACAGTACGTCGCCGTTTTCAGTGACTGTATAGTCAAGAAGGCTGGCGAGGAATCTTACAGTTATAAAGTCCATTCCTCCTTCCTGCCATGCTTCTGTGATTTCTACAGACCTGACCGCAATGTTGTCGAGTTTGTTGATTTTCTTTTCCGCCTTCAACTTGTCTGCATCTCTCTGCAAGATACCGAACATTTCCTGTGTTAAAATATTTTTGACAACGGTCATGTCGCGGTTAATCCACGCACCCTGAATCTTGAAGAAATTATCCATGCAGAGGTCTGAAAACCTGGCTTCATCAAAAGAGGGGTCCATCTGCCGAATGTGGCGGAGTCCCGTTTGGGCGTCGCCTTCAGCATTTCCCTGATCCCGGGGAGAATCTGCAAATCCTGTCTGCTGTCCTGTTGATGGAGAAGCTCCCGTTTGGTAAGAGTAACCGGCCGTAGATGCCGCTTCTTTGCGTTTCTTGATGAAGATATATATGATGTAGAGCAGACCGCCGAGAAGTAGTATCTCTACAAGGCCGAAACCACTACCACCAAAACCGCCAGAGCCCATGCCATGGCTGAGTCCGCTAAAGAGCATGCTGCCCAGAAAGCCGCCTGCCACGCCCATGGCGAGACTTCTCCACATGCTGGGTTGCTGCCCAGGCATTTGAGGACTCATTGGTTGAGAAGGAGCCACTGACTGACGGGCCTGAGATGGCGCCGAGGATGATCGGCTGGGAGAGCTGAATGACCGCGAACCGCGGCTACCCGAAGACATGCCGCCTCCCGCTCTGGCAAACGCATCCAGTTCCATTATCCCAATGAAAAAAAACAGAAATATAAAAATGGTCACTCCTATTTTCCAATTCTTTCGCGACATATAGTCTCCTCCTTCGAGTTACTTAGCATCTGTGCATATCTCTCGATTGAGAGATACGAGTGAAAACTTTGGAGGCCGATTGTAGAAGATATGTCCCCAAGTGTCAACAACCTTTTCGTTTTGTTTTTTTCAGGCAGATGGTGTATTAGAGGCGTCAGTAAGGATTGGCGTGGATATGCTTTTTGAAATCATGTTAGGTAAAATACTTCATATGCATATAAGCAATTGAGGAATATGTATGGGCGTTTATGACTTAGACGGAAAAATTATACAAGCGGCGGATCTGATAGTGCATGCCGGGAATGTGGTCGTGTTCACAGGGGCAGGGGTTAGCACGGAATCAGGCATTCCTGATTTTCGCAGACCCGGTGGGATATGGACAAGGTTCGATCCGGAAGATTTTACCATTCAAAAATTCCTCTCAAGCCCGGAGACGAGGAAAAAACAGTGGCAGATCCTTCTCGAAGGCGGTTTGTTTGCCAATGCGGAGCCGAACAGGGCCCACCTTGCCGTTGCCGAGCTGGAGGAGATCGGCAAACTGAACTGTGTAATCACGCAGAATGTTGACAACCTTCATCAGAAGGCCGGAAACTCTCCGGAGAAGGTCTATGAGCTGCACGGCAATATGAGGTGGCTGAAATGCATGAGCTGTAATGCGCGCTATCCTGTCGGTGACGTCGTAGAGAGGTTTCGTGCAAAGGTGGAAGTCCCCGACTGCGAGCGCTGCCAGGGTATTTTAAAGCCCGATGTAGTTTTCTTTGGAGAGCTCCTGCCAGAATTGACATTGAAAAACGCGACTGCTCACGCAACCAGATGTGACCTCATGATTGTCATCGGCTCCTCTCTGGTCGTGTACCCGGCTGCCTACATGCCCATGTTTGCCAAAGAAGCGGGGGCCAAGCTGGTCATCATCAATAATACGCCTACGCCCTTCGATGATGCTGCGGATGTCGTAATCCATCATTCTGCCGGAGCGGTAATGGAGAGGATAATGGAAAATGTCAAGAGGAGACCCTGATTCAGAATGCCGAATATTATTCCCATAGAAACGGAAAGACTGAAGTTAGTGCCACTGGATCTGGAGAGTATAAATCCGGACGACCATCAGAAGATTGAGCAGAGGCTGGGCTTGCAACTGGCGAGCATGATCCTGGGCGAGCAAATCGACAAGGAAATCAAAGCGGCCATGAGAGCCTCCCTCGAAGATGTAATAAGAAATAAAAAACAGGATCAATGGTATGCCGGCTGGCAAAGCGTCCTGATCATACTGAAGGAGGAAAACGCCATCATCGGGGGCTTCTGTTTCCAGAGATATCCTGACGAAGACGGCACGGTTCAAATCGGCTATATGATCAGACCGGAGTATCAGAGAGAGGGATACATGACGGAGGCTCTGAAAAAAGGAATCGCATGGATATTTGAGCGTCCTGATATATCGGCCTTGCTTGCGGAAACTACGAGGTCTAATCTGCCTTCGCACAGGGTACTGGAAAAAGTCGGCATGGTCGTACATAAAAAAACGGATAATGGTCTCTGGTGGAGGATCGAGAGATGTGCCTGATTATTTTATCCTACAAAGTGCATGATAGATACCCTCTCGTCCTTGCGGCCAACAGGGATGAGTTCTATGAGAGACCTTCGGCGCCAGTATCTTTATGGGAAGATGCCGTAGGTGTGATTGCGGGGAAGGACTTGCAGATGGGCGGAACCTGGCTGGGTATCAAGAAAACGGGAACCCTCGCCATGCTTACCAACTATCGTGAATCGCCGCCTTTCGGGCGAAACGCCCCTTCACGGGGATGGCTCGTGAGGGATTTTCTCCTGGGTGAAGAGGGTCCGGAATCGTATATCGAAACTATGAAGGCCAAGAAAGATCAATATAACGGGTTCAGCATGATCATCGGAGACTTGAATCGCCTGTTCTATTTTTCTAACCGTGGTGAAATGCATGAACTGTCACCGGGCCTGTACGGCTTGAGCAACCGTCTTCTGGATACGCCATGGCCCAAGACTGAACGGGGGAAAAAGGCGATGGAGTCGTTACTCGCAAGTAAAGACGATCCTCTGCCAGAAGAGATTTTCGCAATCCTCAATGACCGGTCAAAACCGGAGGACAGTGAACTCCCTGACACGGGAATCGGGCTGGAGTGGGAACGGATTCTTTCGTCCATATTTATAACGAGCCCCATATATGGCACACGCTCCTCTTCGGTTATTATGATTGACAGGAAGAAGCATGTCATGTTTATGGAAAGAGTCTTTGATGGCCATCCCGAACCGTGGATGGCGGCAAAGTTTGACTTCCGGCTTCATGGTAATTGAGTGAAGTCAAAGGTGAGAAGCATAGATAATAAGATGTCAAGACGTGAATATCCAGCCCATCCGATTTGTGGAGTCGGAGCGGTCGTAATTAAAGAGGGTAAAGTGCTCCTCGTAAAACGGGGCATTGATCCCAATAAGGGATTGTGGGCGATTCCCGGAGGCTCTCTGAAATTAGGGGAAACCCTGCAGGAAGGCGCCGAAAGGGAGATTTTGGAAGAAACGGGCGTTACCATCAAGGCAGGAGCGCCTGTCTACTCTTTCGATTTTTTCGAAAGGGATAGTGAAGGGCGAATTCGCTTTCACTATGTGATTGTTGACATGATCGCTGATTATATATGCGGCGAGGCGAAGGGCGCCGACGATGCCCTCGAAGCCAGGTGGGTTTCACCAGCAGAACTCAGGCACATGCACGTCTCAAGAAATACCCTGAGAATTCTGGATTTTTTGAAAAGTCACTTTCTCGAGGAGGTTTAGTCATGAAGGTCATTTATCATAAAGATTTTAATCAATCATACTGTTCTGATCCTGCCGCTGCGACGGGCCGAATCGAGGCAGTCGTTCAAGCAATCCGCGACAAGGTAACTTTCATCGACGCGGTTCCTGCTCTGAAGGAAGAAATTGCCGCCTGCCATACGCCATCCCACATGGAAAGGGTGGCAAGAGAAGGCATCTATGATATTGCCGCACTTGCAGCCGGGGGTGCCATACAGGCTGCCGAGATTGGCCTCACAGAGCCATGTTTTGCCGTGATCAGGCCCCCCGGGCATCATGCCTCTGCCAATAGTGCGTGGGGATTCTGCTATTTTAACAATATGGCGATTGCCCTCGAAAAGCTAAAACGGGAAAACCGGATTAAGAATGCCTTCGTGCTGGATATTGATCTTCATTTCGGTGATGGGACGATGAATATTTTGGAAGGGACCGGATATGTGTCGCTGTATAATCCTTCGGGGTCCTACCCGGAAGAATATCTGAGAAGTGTGAAGAGCCGCCTCTCTGAAGAGAAGGTCGATATCATAGGAGTTTCTGCAGGCTTTGACAATCATGAAGATGACTGGGGGGGGCTGCTTTCAACCTCAGATTATACAAAGATTGGAAGAATGGTCAGGGAGGCCAGCAAGAAAAACGGTGGAGGGTGTTTTGCCATTCTCGAAGGCGGGTATAATCACTCCGTCCTGGGACAGAACGTGATGGCCTTCATCGAAGGCATGGAAGGGAAGTAAAACTAAAGCAGGGATGGTTCAAAATCCATCCCTGCCTTTCTTTCTATTTTCGCTGCCGATGATTCGGCGCAGACTATTTCAGTATCCCATTTTCTTCATCAAACCCTGTCCGCCCAGGGCTTGCCTCTCCACCAACTGACCAACCTTTACCCTTTTTAAATCTTGCGGTTTGCCTTCTACTGTGATCCACGCGCTTTCCGCCTGGATCTGGTCTGTTACGGTCAGCTCAACAGGCAATTTCACAATGTTGCATGTTATCTTCTTGCTTCCAGTCACTGGATCTTCATCATCCATTTCTTCAAATGTGTAAGCAATCATCTTTGAGCCCGGCTTTAGCCCGACTTTTTCGCCGATGTTTATATTAGCAAACCTTTCTTTTTCATCAGGGCTGGTTCGCAATTGTCTTATGTAACCTTTGACGGTGAACCATTTGGAAAGTTTTAGTCTCGCGTCTTCCAGTCCCTTAGATGCTGCCTTCTTTATGCCGCCGACTAGGGCATCGTAGTTAGGGTAGGGGATTTTGCCGATGATGTGTTTTCCTTGCACCTTATCGGAAAAGAGAATCTCCCCCGTTTCCACATCCAGAATTCTCATGGTTAACTCCGTGCCGATGTTCCAGCCTTCCTGGGATTCCAGACCGGCTGCCATTGCCGAGCCCAAGAGGTCAACACCCCAACTGCCGCTCCCTCCTTTTCCCAGACCCTGCCTGGCAGACGAATAGGTTTTGTAAGCGAGATCAACGTTATTGACGGAGCCCGTGATAATGTATTTGACGCCGGCAAATTTTCCGAGTCTCACCAGCGTCGATTCATCCACGAGTCCCGAACGCTGAAACTTGTGTTCCGATAGGATTTTTTCCATTTCCTTTCTCGTAAAAACTTTTGCCCCCCCCATGTTGACCAATTCGTCCATCACGCCGTCTTCAACACTCTCGGAGAGCTTTGCATTTACCTGTCTCTGCGTTACTTCAGAGTCTGTCTGAAACTGTCGCTTTTCCTTGGTACCCCAGACAACGCCCGCAGCTCCGGGAACAACACCGACAGCGGCCCCCCCTACGGCGGTACGCTGACTTGCTCCCTGAACATGGGCCTGCACGACATTAGCGTAATCAAATGTGGAGTTGTTTGTAAAATTGACAACAGCGACTTTCGGGAATATAGACTCATACGCCGATTTGCATACTTTAGGCGGCGACTCTTTCGGTCCTTTATCAACAGGATATGCTAACGGATCGATCTTTGGCACAGTAGCGCAGGCAGCCAAAAAGAATGATGCAAGAAAAAGCAGAGCGAATCTCTTAAACATAAGTTTATCCTCCTTATTTATTTCTGGTAATCCAATGTCAAGGAATAGGCTGAGAAATTTACGACGTTAAAATTACCTTTCTGTTTTATGCTGTTGGCCAGGTAGATTGAGTTTTCGGGGTAGCTGACTATAAATTCCCCCATCTGTTTATCCTCTACTCCTGTTACCCAAACGATGTTCTGCAGAATATTCTTGATTTCCATGTTCGTATCAAGATCGTTTACCCCGTTGACTTTTATACTTACCTTTTTGATATTGCCCTGGACGTAGGATGCAACCTTATCGAGTATTTTGGGAGCAAGCTTCTCTGCCAGGTCTTTAAGACCTTCTGCGGCGGCATCCTCAACGTTGTTGGCGAGACCTTTGCCCTGTGCCGTATCCGCCGTAAGAATTTCCATACTGCCTGTCTTGTTGTTCTTGGCAACGATGCGATAGGTAAGCCTTACAGTAACATTGTTGAATGGCATGGAGAGTCCGTATCCAATATCCTCGCCCTTCTTTGTTGATATGGTGTAATCCACTTTGCCGATGATGATGATATTGGAGAGAAATTTATACATCAGGCTCCTGACGGCAAGGGTACTACCGCTTTTCACGGCCTTTTCAATTTCCAAGGCATCCATAGCCTGTGTCGGGGCCACGTCTATGACCTTGTAATTTTGATCGGTGAGTTTTCCGATAAGGGTCTCTGAAAGGATATTTGTTTCCTCAAATTCATCTCCACGTTTGCCTGGTTTACGTGCCGGGATAAAGACAGCAAGGGAGTTGTTCAAGGCAAGGGAGGAAACGGCTTCTCTCGCCTTTGCAGGCTCGATACAGGCCGTGATCTTTACCGTGACCATGTCTTCTTTCCTGCTCTGGTCGAGGACCTTGTAACTCTTGACAACCCCTCCAACCTGCGTCTTTATCACGTCTTCGACAAGTGTGAAATTCTGAACAAAGCTCTGTGCCTTAACCTCCGTCCCGACGGTCTGCTCGATGGCTGCCCACTTCGCTCTGGCAATGGCTTCTGTTTTCGCCGAAGGGAGATCATTATTGATGATAGCTGCTTCCCCCTGGGCATTCACGCACTTTTCCTGACACAGGCCGGCTGATACGGAGACGAAGCTCAGTAACAGTAAAGCAATAATGATGGTTATTCTGCGCATCGTACCTTTACCTCCGATGTGGGATCATAAGAACCGCCAAGGACTATACTGAAAAGGGTATGGTTTGTAAAGGACATTATGTTTTGCATGTCATAAGAACACTGTCTTCCAGTTCTCGTACTCACTTGCCTATGCAAAAGGTAGCGAATATTCTGTCCAGCACCTCTTCAGTAACCGTTTCACCGGCTATTTCACCAAGGCTTTCAAGAGCTTGGCGGATATCAAAAGCAGGGAATTCAGGAGAAAGTCCCTGGAGGATGCCGTCCCTGGCCTTTGACAGGAGGTCCCTCGTTTTTTCGATGGCCATTTTATGGCGGATGTTGGAGACGATGGTCAGGGTGTGGCCACAGTCTGCACCATTTAAAGCGAGACTGTGGATTGCATCTTTCAGTGCCGGTATGCCCTCGCCGTGTTTTGCTGATATCCATATGGGGGGCATGACATCTGGAGCGAGACTTGCTAACTCCTTCTTGTCAATGACATGGGGAAGATCGGCCTTGTTGATGACCAGGAAGAATTTCTTTGCCTTGCACTTCTCGATGATCTCGATGTCCTCTCTTGTTAAGCGTTCGCTGCCGTCGATTACGACTATCACCACGTCCGCCTGTGAAAGCTTTTCCCATACCAGATTGACACCTTCTTTTTCGATGATATTCTGCGGCTCCCTTATTCCTGCCGTATCCGTAAGTCTTACAGGTACTCCCTTGATGGGGATGATCTCCTCGATAAAATCCCTCGTCGTTCCCGGCATGGCTGTCACAATTGCCCTTTTTTCACCAAGAAGCCTGTTTAAGAGACTTGACTTTCCCACATTAGGCCTTCCCGCAATTACAGCATTAATACCATCCCTGTATATCTTTCCCTCACCGTATGTCGAAGCAAGCTCAGTGAGATCGCCTATGATGGCCTCGATGCCTCTTGCGGCACTTGGAGGATTACCGACCGCCACATCTTCGTCCGAGAAATCGATGGATGTCTCGAGGATGGCGAGGATATCAATAATCGCAATACGTACAGTTTCAATTTTGCCAGCCAAGTCGCCTTTGAGATGGGAAACAGCCAGATCAAGTGCCCGGTCAGTTTGTGCCATGATCGTTTCCGCAACTGCCTCCGCCTGAGAAAGATCGATTCGATTGTTGAGAAAGGCGCGTTTCGTGAATTCCCCAGGTTCTGCAAGACGTGCACCTGCTTTGATCACAAGAGAAAGCACGGACTGAAGAATAAAAGCGCTGCCGTGGCAGTTAATCTCCAGTATGTCCTCTCCTGTATAAGAGTGAGGTTTCATCATGAAGGAAATGAGAACTTCGTCGATGACTCTGCCCGTGTCAGGTGAAATGATGTCTCCGTGATAGAGTCGATGGCTGTTGAAGCCTTCAGTCTTGTTTGATGGTCTAAAAATGAGGGAGGCAATATCTCTGGATCTGGGGCCACTGACCCGTATTATGCCGATCGATCCCGTACCGGGAGGAGTGGCTATGGCTGCTATCGTGTCTTCCAAGTTTAATAACCTCGCAAGAAGCTATATATTGGGTGAAGAAGAAGGTGATGATAAGAGCAAAAGTTACGAGGCGCGTGTTCTGACAGGCTCAGAATAAAACGCGCCTGAAGCGTGAGATATACAAAGGCGCGATGCGTAGCTTGCCCTAAGCTCGCGAAGGAAGGGATTAGGAAATATAATTACACTCCGGGCATTATAGTACGCCGCCAAACCTAACCCTTCTTGGCCGGTATGATAACAATCTTTCTGAATTCCCCTTCGCCCCTGCTTTTTGTAGTCAATGACTCGTCATTTTGCAAGGCAAGATGGATGACGCGGCGGTCATGGGCGTTCATGTGTCCGACAGTCAACGCTTTCTTTGATTTTTTTACTTTTTCTGCCAGCTTTTCTGCCAGGGCAATGAGTGACTCTTCCCTTTTTTTTCTGTAAGATTCCGTATCCAGAACGATCATTTTGCGGTTATTTGTATTCTTGCTTACGGACTTGTTCACAATGTACTGTATAGCATCCAGGTTCTGCCCTCTCTTGCCTATTAGTAAGCCACTGCCATCGCCTTTAATATTCAGCAGAATCGTGTCAGCAGTTTCTTCAACGGTTAAAGGGCAATCGAGGTTCATTCTCTGCAAGATGCCTTCCAGGATTAGTTTTGCCCTCATTGCGGGGCTCTCTGCGGAATCTTCGGGACCCGCCGGTTCTATGGAAGCTGAAATAACATATGATTTTCTTTGAGCGCCTTTATTGGATTGTGCAGCCGGCGTATCTATGGCCATATCAATGGACATGATGCTTGCTTTTATTTTTGCCTTTTTCGAACCGAGGCCGAGGAATCCCGTCGCGCCGTCTGAAATGATCTCTATGTTAAGTTTTTCTCTCGGAACGTTGAATTCGCTGCAGGCCTTCTCAATGGCCGCGTCTATTGTCTTCCCTTCGATCTCTATAGAATTCATAGTCACTACCTCAACTCACGATCTGCTCTTATTAATGTAGTATTGCTGCCCGATACTAAGGACGTTTTGAAAGAGCCAGTAAATAACCAGACCCGATGGAAAGCTTACAAACAGAAATGTGAAAACCACGGGCATCAACATCATGATTTTTTGCTGCATAGGATCTCCCATGGAAGGAGACATTTTTTGCTGAATGAGCATGGTCGCACCCATGATAATTGGAGTAATGTAGTAGGGGTCCTTTGCAGACAGATCCTGTATCCACCAGCAGAAAGGGGCGTGGCGGAGTTCAATAGAATACATGAGAGCCTTGTAGAGCCCAAAGAAGACAGGTATCTGAATGACCATAGGAAGACAGCCCCCCAGGGGGTTTACCTTGTGCGTCTTGTACAAGGCCATTGTTTCCTGACTCAGTTTTGTCTTGTCGTTTTTGTACTTCTCCCGAAGTTCGGCTATCTTCGGTTGCAGTTTCTGCATCTCCTTCATGGATTTGTAGCTCTTATTGCCCAGGGGCCAAAAGATAATCTTTATCAGGATGGTCAGGATGATAATAGCGATGCCGTAGTTGTGAACATAGCTGTTGAGAAATTTGATGGAGATCAAGAGGGGCATGGCGAGCCACTTCATCCATGAGCCGAAATCTATAGCATTCTCGAGGCCGACTCCCTGAGCTTTGAGGGTGTCATTCTCCTTAGGTCCGAGGTATAACGAGTAGCCAAACGACGCAACCTGTCCGGGGGGAATAATGGTGGGAGTGCTTTTCAGGTTCACAGAAACCATATTTCGAGGATCCACGGAAAGAGAAAGGCTGGTCAGCGTCGGGTTTTGCGGCACCATGGCGGCAATAAAATATTTGCTTTCAAACCCCGCCCAGGCAAGATCAGGGCCGAGCAATTTTCCTGATTCGATTTTTTTTACTTCGTAACGGTCTATGCTAGTGGCAATGAAAGAAATGGGTCCATCGTGCCCGTAACTGTCTGATTCTGATTTGGGATCGACATACTGATTCCATGAAAGAAACGCACTTTCACTAAGAGCTACTTTTGACAGGTTGTGTATTCTAATTTCCAAGTCAAAGGCATATTTATCAGGATAGAAGGTGAATATCTTTTCCTCTTTCATCTCATTGGCGTATGTCTGTGTGAAGGTGAGTATGCGGCTCTCAGGACTTTGTGTCATATTGATTGATACTGTATCCGATGTGAATATACTTTCAGGGTGAATATCGACACTTGATTCGGGGAAAGTCATTGCGAGAGGTCTCGGCATGCCATCCATAGTGTGGACGAGTTCGATAGGTTCGGAGTCCCCGTCGAGAGAACTGCGGTAGTTATTGAGTTTATAAGATTTCAGGCTGCCGCCTTTAGTAGAAAAAACAGCTTTATAAAGAGAAGTTTCTACGGGAATATCCTTCTCGGTTCCCATGACCGGCTTTGACAGGACGGTTCCTGTCTTAACCGGCGTCACCTGTTCCGGGGCAGCCACTTTACCGGCGGGCTTTTCTTTAGCTGCCGTCTCCTGCCGGGCGGATTCCGGCTGTTGCTGGGGCGGTTTTTTTACAAAAAATGCCTGCCATGCGAGAATAACCGCCACTGACAGGATTATGGCAAGAAAGGATTTCTTGTCCATTCAATACCTCCGTACTTTAGCGTTTTATTTTATTTAACTGGATCGTAACCGCCGGGGTGAAGAGGATGACACCGAAATAGCCGCATCAGGCCAATATACGGTCCTCTGACGGGGCCATATCGCCGGATTGCATCTATGGCATATTCGGAACAAGATGGGTAAAAACGGCAACATGGAGTAAAAAGAGGAGAGATGCATATCTGGTATAATTGGACAAATACAATAAGAATTTTTCCCAGAATCTGCGCAAACGTTATCTTATACATCTGATTTTTTGATTAAGTGGCTTTCTAACTCTGTGCATACATCTTGATATGCTAACGGTGTTATATTTCTTTTTGCAATTATCACGATGTCTTGTGGAGTAGAAAGCCTTGATCTGTTTAATCTAAAAAACTCTCTTACGAGACGTCTAATCCTGTTTCTCTGAACAGCGCTCCCCACCTTTTTACTGACCGTTATTCCCAGTCTGCTAACGCCCGTTTCATTCTTGCATACGACGATGGTGAAATGTTCCGAATGGCTGCGCACCCCCTGCTGATAGACGGTCAAATAATCTCTTCTTTTGCTAATTCTTACATGCTTGCCAAAGGATTGTTTTTCCATGGACCGCTTTTTCGGGTGTTAAACGGCCAACCTCTTTCTGCCCTTAGCTCGTCTGCGACTCAGGACCGATCTCCCTCCCCGCGTGGACATTCTAACTAGAAAGCCGTGGGTTCTTTTCCTCTTCGTGTTGCTGAAATTTGTCAGGTTCTTTTTCATTCACTTGACCCCACTGAGAAATATTAAGATGCTTCACTAATCATAACCGGATTTGTTTGTCAAGGTTAAATTGGATGTGTGGAATTGATAACTATTGATATATCATAGCGCCGTCGCATGCCTTTTATCCTAGAACCCAAGGGCAATATGTGAAAACTTGAGATGAAGACGAATGTTTCTGCCTATGCTTCCATTTATACCTTAAAGCTTCGTTGTAATGATCAGGTTTTACAGATTATAGAGCTCATCCTGTGCCGGTTTCCGAAGCGAATATATCTTAGATTCTGCATGTATTACGCGCAGCACATGTGTCATCATTTCTGCGGCGTTATATGTGGAAGGACCGCTTTTCCCGCATCTGGGATCACATGGATCTTCTCGCGATAAGGGATGGGTGAAAGTGGTCATTTCTCTGTTGCAGGAACGGAGAAAGTCTGCCTATTATGGCCACGCAATTTTTTGCAGAAATGTATTGAGGAAGAGGTGTTTTGGTGAATCAGTTCCGGCTCGTTACCGAATTTGAACCGAAGGGTGACCAGATAAAGGCCATCGCGCAGCTTGTCGATGGTATTGAGAAAGGGGCTCGCCATCAGGTGCTCCTCGGCGTAACAGGTTCGGGCAAAACATTTACCATCGCTAATGTCATTCATGCGGTTCAGAGGCCTGCCCTGGTGATTGTGCACAACAAAACCCTGGCAGCCCAGCTCTACGGCGAATTCAAGATCCTGTTTCCCGATAATGCCGTTGAATACTTTGTGAGCTACTACGACTATTATCAGCCTGAAGCCTATATACCGAGCACGGATACGTACATCGAAAAAGATACGTCAATTAATGAGGAAATCGATAAGCTACGACATTCTGCGACCCATTCCCTTTTGGAACGTAGTGATGTCATCATTGTTGCCAGCGTTTCCTGCATTTACGGTCTCGGATCCCCTGAAGCGTATCATGGTATGCTGCTCTCCCTGGAAGAGGGGATGGAGCTTCCTCGGGATGAGATGTTAAGAAGGCTGGTAGAAATTCAGTATGAGCGCAATGACATCGATTTTCATCGCGGGACATTCCGGGCGCGCGGGGATGTGGTAGAAATCTTCCCGCCGTATGAAGAAGAAATGGCGATCAGGGTTGAATTCTTTGGAGATGTTATCGAGTCCATTTCCATGGTAGACCCCCTCCGGGGAAGAAAACTAAATGCCGTGCAGAAGACGGCCGTCTATCCCGGGAGTCACTATGTGACGACGAAGGACAATATGAAAATGGCCATATCCGCAATCAGCCAAGAGCTGGGGGAGAGGCTCGGGGAACTCCGCACGCAGAATAAACTTCTTGAGGCACAGAGGCTTGAACAGCGCACAAAGTTTGATATCGAGATGATGGAGGAGATGGGCTACTGCCAGGGCATAGAGAATTATTCCCGTCATCTCACTGGTAGAGGGCCGGGAGAACCGCCTCCCACCCTCATGGAATACCTGCCGGAAAGGGCGCTTGTTGTCATTGACGAAAGCCATGCCACCATCCCGCAGCTGGTTGGGATGTACCGGGGCGATAGAGCGCGCAAGGAGACCCTGGTCAATTACGGCTTCCGCCTTCCATCCGCCTTGGATAACCGGCCGTTGATGTTTGCAGAATACGAGGGCCTCGGCAATCAGAGGATATATGTATCGGCAACGCCTGCTCTGTATGAACTCAAGAAGGCCAGGGGACGGGTTGTTGAGCAGATCATACGGCCCACGGGGCTCGCGGATCCGGAAATAATTGTGAAGCCTGTGAGCCACCAAGTGGATGATCTCCTTTCCGAGATCCGTGAAAGGGTAAGAAAAAGCGAGCGCGTCTTGGTGACCACACTTACCAAGAGGATGGCGGAAAATCTCGCGGCTTACTACCAGACATTGGGGGTCAAGGTGAAGTATCTTCATTCCGATATTCACACCCTCGATCGGGTAAGCATTATCCGGGACCTGCGTTTAGGGGAATTTGATGTCCTGGTCGGGGTTAATCTCCTCAGGGAGGGCCTTGATATACCGGAGGTATCTCTGGTTGCTATTTTAGATGCCGACAAGGAGGGGTTTCTTCGCTCTGAGCGGTCCCTGATTCAGACGAGCGGACGGGCAGCGAGACATTTGTCGGGGCAGGTGATAATGTATGCCGACAATATTACTGATTCGATCAAAGCCTGTCTTAATGAAACGAAAAGGCGGAGGAAAATCCAGATGCGCTATAACAAAGAACACAACATCACTCCCGAGTCCATCAAGAAAGGCATCCATGATATACTTGCTTCTGTCTATGAAGCGGATTATGTTACCGTACCTGTTATCTCGAAGGGCAGGGAGGTCATTGCCTCGGAAGAAGAACTGCCCGCCATGATCAGGAAATTGAAAGAAGAGATGAAAGAAGCCGCAAAAAATCTTCAGTTTGAGAAGGCGGCGGAACTCCGGGATCAGATTAAAGAACTGACAAGCATATTATTAGAAATGGGAGAAGAAGTTTGATTTCGTGTTTATGAAAAAGACCATCTCCATAATGACTTTAATCGCTGTGATTATTCTCCTGGCTCTTCCAGATATCTCACTTGCTGAGAATCTGTCGGACCAGGTGTGCAGTCAAATTGGCAACAGGATTAAGGGGGCAGAAGTATCATCGAAAGATGCATATCCTGACGGATTGCCGTCCGTTTCGCCACTGCTCTCACGATTCTATGCGGGGCGTGGATTTCGGCCCGCATGGAGCGATGATTATGGTCTCTCTCCCGATATGGAGGATTTTCTTGAAGTGACCCGCGCGGCCTATCGCGAAGGATTGAATCCGCAAGATTATCATCTCAATAAGATCGAAGCCGTGCTATCCGATTTATATGCAAGTCAAATTGGATTGGGACCGTATGACGCGGTAAAACTTGCCGATCTTGATCTAATATTGACACAAGCTTTTTTCCTTTATACATCTCACCTGGTTGATGGACGTGTAGATCACCGAAAGATTTATCCTGATTGGGTTGTGAACGAGAGATCTGCGGACCTCCCGGCAGTCCTTAACGAAGCCCTTGAATCGAAAGGGATGCAGAAGACGCTGGCAGATCTGGCGCCCCCTTATCCAAATTATGGCAGGTTGAGAGAAAAGTTGATAACGTATCGGGCTATTGCCGAAAATGGCGGATGGCCTCAGATACCCGATGGACCCAAGCTCATAAAAGGATCCCGCGGCGAGAGGGTGGCCATACTGAGGCAGAGGCTTATTGCCTCGGGAGACCTCGCTTCGACGACACAGGAAAAACCCGACATCTTTGATCACGATCTGGAGATGGCGGTCCGAAAGTTTCAAAAAAGACATGGCTTGAAAGATGACGGGGGGGTCGGCAAATCGACGTTAAAAGTAATAAACGTTCCCCTGGAAACGCGGATACGTCAGATAGCCCTAAACATGGATCGCCTGCGCTGGCTTTCTGATGATATGGGACGGAATTATATTTTCGTAAATATCGCTGATTTCTCTTTGGAGGTAATGGAAAATGAACAGCCTGTGATGGCGATGCGTATCATAGCGGGGAAAGATGAGCAGCGGAGCTGTGTCCTGAGCGCAAAGATGACGTACCTGGAGTTGAACCCGTTCTGGAGGGTGCCGGACAGCATCGCGACCAAAGAGATATTGCCTCAAATAAAGAAAGAGCCTGGTTACCTGGCGCAAAAAACCATAAAAGTATTCAAGGACTGGAACGACAATGCAAAGGAAATAGATCCGATGCTGGTCAACTGGTCCCGTGTCAGGGCAAGTAACCTCGGCTATAAATTCCGTCAGGAGCCGGGCCCTTTAAATCCATTAGGAAGGATAAAGTTCATTTTTCCCAACGAGTGTGAGATATACCTCCACGATACACCTGCGCGCCATCTCTTCGGGAGGGCCCGCAGGGATTTCAGTCACGGGTGCATACGCGTGGAAAAGCCTATTGAACTGGCAACCTATCTACTGAGAAACAAGGAAACTTGGATACAAAAGAAAATATTGGCAGAGATCAAGAAAGGGAAACGACAGGTAGTGATGCTTCCCGAACCTGTTAATGTCCATATTTTCTACGGGACTGTGTGGGTAGACCGTGAGGGAGTGCTGCAATTCCGCAATGACATTTATCATGCCGATGAAATACCGTATGACCTGCCTCTGAGGAAGGGACATGTCGCCGGTGAGACACAGTGACCTGTGCAGAGAACATTTTTCGACATCTGCCATTCCAGCCATGGCCATGCTAAACTCAAGCGAGATTCCAGTAACTGTTGTATTGACTGCTATCTATATGGGGACTTCCTCTGGATTTCATCATAGTGGAAATGCAAGGAAAGGAATTATGCGAAGCACGCAATCAAATCATGTGTTTCGTGTAAAGATATTCTGTAACTATTGATGTGGCGAAATTAAATGACTGATCAATTAATTGCCAGAGTTAAGAATGCACCCGCATCGCCGGGCGTCTATCTCATGAAAGATAAGGATGGTAAAGTCATCTATGTAGGTAAGGCCAGCAAGCTGAAAAACCGCATCAGGAACTATTTCGGCAGGACGGACGGTCGGTCCATGGTTTCCTTCCTTATCGCGAAAGTCCGTGATGTAGAATTTATAGTGACAGGAACTGAAAAGGAGGCGCTCATCCTGGAGAACAACCTGATCAAGGAGCACAGGCCTCGCTATAACGTCAATTTCAGGGATGACAAGACTTACTTCAATATAAGGATGGATCCGGCCGCCATCTTCCCGCGTTTCCAACTCGTCAGACGCCCGAGAAAAGATGGGGCTCGATATTTCGGACCGTACCCGTCGAGTGCCGCGGCTAAAGAGACGCTCCGTTTTATTCAGTCCATATTCCGTCTCCGGACATGCACAGACAAGGAAGTGATATCCAGAAAAAGACCCTGTATTGAATACCAGATCAAAAGATGTCTCGCTCCCTGTGCCGGCTTCATCGATAGAGCATCTTACGGGGGATTGGTAAATGACAGCATGGCGTTTATGGAAGGGCGCGAGAAAAAGCTGGTTGCCGATCTTTGTGTGCGTATGGGCACGGCTTCTGAACACTTGCGCTTTGAAGAGGCGGCGGTCCTGAGAGACACGATTGCGGCTATTGAGGAAACTCTGGAGAAACAGAGGGTAGTCTCCGGGCTCTTAAATGATCGCGATGTATTTGGAATCCATCGCGAAGGAAACCTGACACAAATATGCATGCTGTATGTAAGAAAAGGGAAGATTATCGGGAAAAAGACATTTCCTCTATTTAGGATCGGAAGCGATTCTTCTGAAATACTATCGTCTCTTTTGAAACAATACTATGACGGCGGCGCTTATATTCCAGATGAAATAATCATTCCTCTCAATATAGAGGATCGTGCAGTTACGGCGGAATGGCTCTCGGAAAAGAAAGGGAAGAAGGTATCCGTAGCGGCGCCCAAAAGAGGCCAGGGGATGGAACTGCTCAAGATAGCAGGAAACAACGCCAGAAGCATATTCGAAATGGAAAAACATGCGACCCCTATGGAAGAAACACTCAGTGTACTTGCCAGGGAGTTGTTGTTGAAAAATATACCGCGCCGGATAGAATGCTTCGACATTTCCAATATTGGCGGAAAGTACGCCGTGGGATCAATGGTCAGCTTCGTTGATGGAAAAGCATGGAAGCCAGGATATAGGCGCTTCAGGATCAAGACCGTTCATGGTGCCGATGATTATGCCATGATGTACGAAGTCCTGAACAGGAGGTATAGGGAAAAAGACAATCCTCCGGATATTATCCTACTGGATGGAGGAAAAGGACAATTGGGTGTAGCTGTCGCTGCTCTGAAAGATTTGCATATAGAAGGCGTCGATGTTGTCGCTCTGGCGAAGGAACAGAGGCAAAGGCAGACCGATAGAGGCGAGGACCGAGTTTACATCGTGGGGAAGAAGGATCCTGTGTATGTTTCAAAATGGCCTGAAGCGCTTTTCTTATTTCAGAGGGTGAGAGATGAGGCGCACAGATTTGCTGTTGCCTATCACCGGCAGTTGAAAGGGAAGGGGGATTTCCACTCTCTGTTGGATGAAATTACGGGTATCGGGGGAGAAAAGAAAAAGGCGTTGCTTAAACTCTTCGGTGATGTCGAGAGGATCAGAGATGCGTCTGTGCAAGAACTGCAAGGGGTCCGGGGCATTGGCAGAAAGATGGCTGCAAGAATCCGTGCCTTTCTTGGGGGGGCACCAGGAGTGAATGATTGATGAGTTTCCTGTCTATCTTGATCATTGCCATAGGCTTGGGAATGGATGCTTTCTCCGTGGCAATCGGTGTGGGGGCAAGCGTCAGGGCAGTATCATGGGGAGCTGTCTTTCGGCTTTCCTCTTGTTTCGGACTGTTCCAGTTTCTTATGCCTGTGGCGGGATGGTTTGCCGGAGTGTCGGTAGCGAATATCATTGCAGGTTACGATCACTGGATTGCTTTTGGACTTCTTACTCTTGTGGGCGGAAAAATGATCATTGAGTCATTTACTGGGGAAGCAAAGGTCCACACTACGGATCCGACGAAAGGGCTGACCGTCATTATACTCTCCGTGGCTACGAGCATTGATGCCCTTGCCGTCGGCTTCAGCTTTGCTTTCTTGCAGGTACCTGTATTCTATCCCAGCATTGTTATCGGCATTGTTGCTTTCATAATGACTATGTGCGGCATGTTTTTCGGAGAGAAGCTGGGGGAGATTTTCGGCAAAAGAGTGGCGGTACTCGGCGGTCTCCTGCTGATAGGCATCGGCGTGAAAATATTAATGGAGCACATGGCATAAAGGTAAGGGGGTTCTAAGAATTATGGAATCCGTATATTATACTTCGACGGCCACAATACTTGGCGACGTGGGAATCGTTTGGAGACGCAAAGATGGCGGCGCAACCGTCATGAGAATATTTCTTCCTGCTGAAGGTGAGGGGACTGATGACCTTGTCCAACGCTCCTTCCCGGGAGCTGTCAGGTGGTCGCACAGAGCGATACATCAGCTCTGCAGGAGTATTCAGGGGTTGAGAGCAGCGCGGGATGTTACATTTTCTGAGAAAATTCTTGATATGAAGGTATGCGGGGAATTTCAGAGAAGGGTACTAAATCATGTCATGCGGATTCCGCGGGGAAGGGTCAGCACTTATGGGCGGCTTGCGGAAAAAAGCAGGGCTTCAAGAGGTGCAAGAGCGGTGGGAAATTCCCTTGCGATGAATCCTTATCCCCTGATTATCCCGTGTCACCGTGTGATTCGCTCAGACGGCTCTCTGGGTGGTTTCGGGGGCGGTTTGAAAATGAAAAAAGACCTCCTCCTTATGGAGGGTATCACATTTGATGCAAAGGGGAAGGTCCTGGCGAAATTTCTCTGTTGAATGGCCGTGACGATATCAGACGTGAGCTTGCGGCTTTCGTACTTCTCCTAGTACCACGAGGTTATCCCGGTGGATAATCTCATCGTAATCTTTGTAACCTAAGACCTGTTCGATCTTAGTTGTTTTCAATCCCATGATTTTTCTGACTTCAGAGGAGCTGTAATTAACCAGCCCCTTTGCGAGGGGTTCTCCCCTCATGTCTACGCATGTTACCGGGTCGCCTACGGAGAATTCGCCTTCTATATTGGCAACGCCTGATGGCAGCAGGCTTTTTCCTTCCTTAATCAGGGCATCCCTTGCCCCATCGTCGAGAAATAGTTTGCCCCGTGACTTAAGTGTAAAAGCTATCCAGTGCTTCCTGCTCTTCAGGCGGTCACTGCTGGGCAAAAAAAGCGTTCCTATGTCTTTGCCGGCAAATATATCGTGCAGAACGCCCTTCCTCTTGCCCGGGGCTATAATACATGGAAGTCCAGACGAGGTTACCGCTTTCGCGGCAATTACCTTGCTCTTCATGCCCCCTAATCCGATAGGTGTCGTCTCATCTGTCGCTGCTGATTCTATCTCCTCGGTAAACTCTCTTACCAGTGAGATAAGTTTTGCTTTAGTAGATCCTGTAGGGTTCTGGTCGTACAGGCCTTCTGTACTGGTCAGATTGATGAGAAGCTGGGCATCCATAATATTTGTAATCATAGCCGCAAGATGATCATTATCCCCGAATTTTATTTCGTCAACGGCCACGGAATCGTTCTCGTTGATAATTGGGACAACATCCCAGTCGATGAGAGTGGATAGTGTATTGCGCACGTTCAGGTATCTCTTCCTGTCCGTCAGGTCACTCATAGTGAGCAGTATCTGGGCTACGAAAATGCCGTATTTGCCGAAGGAATTGGAATAGACCCTCATGAGCCGACTCTGTCCGATAGCGGCGGCGGCTTGTTTCTGGGGCATGCTTTTCAGCTTGCCCGTTATTCCCATTCTGTGTTTACCGGATGCAATGGCGCCTGAAGTTACAATTACGATCTGGTGTCCCGCTTTTCTGAGTTGCGCCATCTCGTCAACGAGTTGCTCGATAATCTGAAGATCAAGGCCGTCCTCGCCTGTTAATACGGCACTGCCGATTTTAATGAGAACACGCTTAACGTTGGCAAGGGCTTCTTTCCGGGTCATGGCTCTTTAGGTTACCTCGTTCTTATGCAGTTTTCTTGTGATTTCATTTATCACACTATCAATTCCTTCCCCGGTTATGGCGGAAAAAGTTAGTACCTTTACGCCGTTTCTTTCAAATATGTCAATTTCTTTTTTGATCCTTTCCCTACTTAAGGGAAGATCAAATTTATTTATGGCGACGACCTGTGGTTTTTCTCTCAGAGACGGCCTGAAAAGGGTAAGTTCCCGATTGACAGTTTCGAAATCCTGCCAGGCATCACTGTGCGATTCATGCGATATGTCAAGTATGTGAAGAAGAACAGATGTCCTCTCAATGTGGCGGAGAAATCGTGTCCCCATTCCCATCCCTTCGTGGGCGCCTTTGATTAGACCGGGGATGTCGGCTATCACGAAGGTTTTAAAATTTCCATATCTTACGACACCCAAGTGAGGTACGAGTGTAGTGAAAGGATAATCGGCGATTTTAGGCTTTGCCGCAGACACTTTAGAAATAAATGTCGATTTTCCAACATTGGGAAGGCCAATGATGCCTACATCGGCCAGAAGCTTCAGTTCGAGCGTTATCCAGCGTTCTTCACCCTTTATACCATCCTGGGCATAACGTGGCGCCTGATTTACTGATGTGGCAAACCACGCATTTCCCTTGCCGCCTGCACCCCCCTTTGCCACGATAGAGGTCTGTCCATCAACAGCGAGGTCTGCTATTAATTCCCCGGTTTCCGAGTCTTTGACCAATGTACCTACGGGAACAATAATTTCTATATCGAGAGAATTATGGCCTGTTCTGTCAGACCCTTTTCCATGTCCACCGTGTTTCGCCCTGTGGTGCTGTTTGTACTTTAAGTCAAGCAGTGTCCTGTGACTCTCTCTAGCGCTAATAATTATATCGCCGCCTTTACCGCCGTTTCCGCCGTCGGGTCCGCCACGGGGAACAAACTTTTCTCTCCTGAAACTAATACAACCGCGACCTCCGTCGCCTGCCTTGACATAGATTTTTGCTTCGTCAATGAATTTCATTGGAGATGATCTTTAAAAAAAAGAGGCACTTGAACAAGTGCCTCAAAGGATTTTACATACTTTAAATAAAATTCCCGGCCATTTTCACTCATGGCCCGTAGAGTCCGTCTTATAATTTGCGGACATTCACGGCTGCCTGCCCCTTATTATCTTGCTTTACCGTGAACTCAACACGTTCTCCTTCTGCTAAACTGCGAAAGCCCTCCCCGTCAATTGATGTGTAGTGCACAAAAACATCCTCTCCCGATTCCCGGGAGATAAAACCATACCCCTTTTTGTCGTTAAACCATTTAACAACGCCGGTTTCACGCTCGTCCATTTTCCTGAAAGCCTCCTCTTTATTTGAAAAGCTGGCTATGAAGCATAAACGCTTACTTTTTTTCTTTTTTTGTCCAGCCTTTCATACATTACAATGCCGTCAATTTTGGAGAAGATTGTGTAGTCTTTGCCCAGACCGACGTTATTGCCCGGATGGATTTTTGTCCCGACCTGACGGACGATGATGGTACCAGCGTTAATCTTCTGCCCGCCAAACGCCTTAATACCACGCCTCTGGGCATTGCTGTCTCGTCCGTTCCGGGTACTTCCCTGTCCTTTCTTATGTGCCATGATACCCCCGCTAAATGGAAATTTCCTTAATTTTCATTCTTGTCAATTTCTGGCGGTGCCCTGTTTTTTTCTTAAAGCCCTTTCTTCTTTTCATTTTGAAGACATTTATCTTGCCTGCCTTCGTCTGATCGATAATCTCGCCCTCTACCCGTGCACCCTTGAGGAATGGCGTACCCACTTTCACATCTTCGCCACTGGATACCATCAGCACCTCATCAAAGACAACGGTTTCCCCCTTAGAGCCATCTATTTTTTCGATCGAAATCTCATCTCCCTGTGAGACTTTATGCTGCTTTCCGCCTGTTTTTATTACCGCATACATACAATCAAACCTTCACTACAAAAATTTGGATTGCACTCTATCGAAAAAAATTACCATTTGTCAACATAATTTATTTGGCGAAGCCGTTCTCTTTCTTAATTCAGGTTGCAACTTTTCGCGAGATCATAGAGTTTAGTCCCTTTCTCAAATAAAATTTTAGCAACAGCAGGGCTTTTTCCAACTGGCCAGTCAGGAAGAGTTATCCCCGAGGAAGGAACTGTATTTGTAGCTGTTTTTCTGGATGTCCCGGTATTTGGAGAGAGCGAAGCTCGAGGGAAATGAGGGTCGGGAAAGATATGGCAGAGAGGTTTTCTTGAAATTATCCAGCAGTTCTTGAAAAACGACATCTTTTTTCTTATCCCTCACGAAGGCGCGCTCTTTCTTGTATTCGAAGAATATTTCCGGTCCCATAATTTTTCTGACCAGCTCATGGTGATCAGGTTTAGTAAAATAAGATGGCCGAAGTTCAACCCGAATCCTGATTAAGAGTGCAACCTTCGTCGTATCCGCCGCAATAGAAACGGATTTATCCCAGATTTCGACTATGAGGCCGTTTGGCATGGGTATTTCTTCTACAAGAATCATATAGAACATTTTATCATCTTTATACTTGACCTGCAAATGTATTCCTCATATAAAGGGGCAAAATCTGCCTCCAGATCTCAGCTTGAAGAGAGAGGATCGACCTCGCCATGGAGCGGAGGCTCCAACCCGGGCACGGGATTTTAACCACGGTTCGAAAACTTATCGTCGCATGAAAGATGAGACATTCATCCACCTTTGCCAGCCGGATGCAAACAAATCCTGCGGGGCATGTTGCGGACTCTATAATTATGCTGACAGCACCAAAGATTCTCTGTCCAGACGAATAAGAGAAAGGACGAATTACTTCCGGCAAACGGTCGGGTGTCAGGCAGACTTGCCGGGCTTCTCCCACAAGGTAAAGATGTCGGAAGACACGAGCAAGATATACGAGGTTATCTACTGCTGTGAATACCTGGGTTTCCTCGATGACGCGGAGAAAAAAGTAGGGTGCCTCCTCCATCCCTGCCAGAACGGCGGCGCGGATATGAGGGAGGTTTCCTTTTATGGCAGGGAGTTATGCGAGGGGCACCTGTGTCCCAGCTATCATTATCTATCAAGAGAAGAGAAGCTGGCTCTGACAAATATAGCGAATGACTGGTACCTTTACGGCCTATGTGTCACCGATATCGATCTGGTCAAATCATATTTTCGCCTGATCAGCGAGAGGGTTTTTGAAATGCCGTCACCAGCCAGATTGAAAGAGAACGGTCTTGGGGATATCATCCGCAATTTCTTTTCCTTCAAGATTTCCTGGCCGTTCAGGTCGTCTGCCACTAATCGTTTCGGCAAGTATTATTTCGATGGCTCAGAATACATGATCAACCGCATCGACTACAATGCCCTTGGATGCGAGGAATCCCGATTCAACAGTATATTTCTCAGCCTTTCTTCAGAGTTTCAGAATATGCAGGAATTAAAGGAGGGGGAGAAGCTGATAGAGGCAAACATTGATGAATTTGCTCGTGCCTATTTGCAGTAATTATGATTGCCGCTTTTGAGCAATAGGCATTTGCATGAGATACTTTTTCCTGTAGTGGCTGGCATGGGGGTAGTATGAGCGAAGTGAGAAAAGAGATTCTTATTGCCAAAGCGGATATTGACAAGAGGGTTCGGGAATTAGCTGATGTCATCTCCCGTGATTACGAAGGGAAAGAGCTGATCCTTATCGGTATTCTCAAGGGTGCGTTTGTATTTATGGCGGATCTGATACGTTATCTACATATCCCCTGTCAAGTCGATTTTGTCCGACTGGCGAGTTATGGTGCAGGAACCATGAGCACAGGCAATATCACGATCTCTAAAGATATTGAAACATCAATACAGGGAAGGGACGTTCTCGTTGTGGAAGATATCCTGGATACCGGACTGACCCTCTCTTCTCTGGTTGAGAGGCTCAAGAAAAGAGATCCGCGATCGTTAAGAATCTGCGTGTTCCTCGACAAAAAAGACAGAAGAAAGGTGCCGTTTGAAGCAGATTATGTCGGTTTCGACATTCCGGACCGTTTTGTCGTGGGATATGGTCTTGATTTCAATGAAATGTATCGCTTTTTACCGGATGTATGTGTCATCGAGGAAAGTTGATGAACAAACCATTCTTCAAGATGGGATTGCTCAAGGGAGGAATATTTCCGATTAATTGGAGGGCATATGGTCGCTCAATGTAAGAATTGTCAAACGAAATTCAAGTTTGATGAGACACTGATCGAAGGGGATGGTATATGGGTCAGGTGTAACCAATGCAAGAATGTCTTCTTTCTGGATAATCCGGCAGAGGCAGGAAAGGCATCTTTAAGCGATAGAGAAAAAGATGTGGGTACAGAAGATATGAAAGAATCTGCATCCCCACACAAGAGAGCGGCACAAGGGCAGATTATGTTGGACGAGAAGGAAGATACGAAGCGGCCGGAAACTGTGACCGTCGGGGATATTGAAAAGAACATTGGGGACATCGGCAAGTATAAGTCTGTCGGGACAGAAAATGTGCATGATGATAGACCCAATCGGGATAAGATTACTGATAAGATTACTGAGGAAAAGACCGAAATGAAACCGGTAACGCCCCGGGGGAGACAAGTGGTCTATTTATTAATAGTGCTCCTAATGGGGGGTGTTTATTTCACCTTCTTCGCTGAGACAGATTGGCAGACGACCTTTGAAAAAATATTCGGCACAATCAAGAAAAGCGAGGAAGTCGGTCCCGCACAGGTCGATGTTGCAGATTTGAGACAGCGACTCGTGAGTAACTTGACCATGGGAAGAATTCGCGTTTTAGAGGGTACTGCAATCAACCACTCGTCATTTCCTATGACAAGGATCAAGGTTAAGGGAGAGGTTACCGATGCCTACACTGTTGTACTCGGAGTCAGGGAATCGTATTGCGGCAATCTACTGAACGTGGATGAACTTGCGACCATGACAGAGGATCAAATACAGAAGGAACTATCCAATCCTCAGGGGAGCGACGTGTCTAATGACCGGATTGTGCCCCAGGGCCGGATCCCTTTCATGATAGTATTTACGCGTGAACCGGCGGGCGTTGTGAAAGCATTTGTCACGCCTGTAGGCGCAGAGCGCCTGCTGCCGTAGGGCTATACAAATCTGGAATAGGTTAATTTATATTTCGGAATGATCCCCTCTCGCAGGATCACCGGAGGGTCAGTGGTTACATCTATGATTGTAGATCCTGATCCGCCCGGGGTTTGCCCGCCATCCATGACCGCGTCTATTTGGTCTCCAATGCCTTGGATAACTTCATCGGCTGACGTACATTCATGCTTACCCGAAAGATTCGCGCTTGTCGCTGTTATCGGGTGACCGAGTTTATTTGCCAGAGCGGTTGCTACGGGGTGGCTGGAGAGGCGGATGCCGATTTTTCCTGTGCCAGCCGTAAGAAAAGGGGATGCGTCTGGGGAGGCTTTGAATATAATGGTCAAGGCTCCCGGCCAGAATTTTTCCATAAGATGGAGCGCGAATTCCGGTATTTCTTCCACAAGACCTCTCACATCATTGGCGTTGCCAATGATAACAGAGATGGGATTCTTAAAATTCCTTCCCTTGATCAGGAAAATCTTCTTGATTGCATCTTCGATTTGTCCGTCAGCGCCGAGCCCGTAGAAGGTCTCCGTAGGATAGGCCACGACTCCTCCTGCCCTGAGAATCGATGACGCTTCTGCAATCAAGGATTCATCAGGCCTTTGGCGATCGATTTTCAGGACTTCTCGCATGTCAGGCTTTCCTGCTTCTTCTCCACATCTTTGGCCATACGCTCTACGAATGTAAGCAATTTTGTTCTCAGTCCCTTATCTTCCAGGGCCAATATTCTTACAGCGAGCAGGGCTGCATTTTTTGCCCCTGCCTTGCCGATGGACATTGCCGCAACGGGTATGCCTCCGGGCATCTGTGCTGTGGAGAGCAATGCATCCATTCCACCGAGTGGCGTCGCATCAATCGGCACTCCGATGACTGGCAGGAGTGACTGGGAGGCAATCACACCGGCCAGATGCGCCGCCGCTCCGGCGCCCACGACGATGACCTTGATGCCTCTTTGAGATGCCTTCTTGGCAAATGAGGATGTCCTTTCCGGCGACCGGTGGGCAGAGGTCAAAAAAACTTCGTGAGGAACTGCGAAATCCTTTAAAAGCCTGATCGTCTCTCCCATAATGGGGAGGTCGGAATCACTTCCCATAACCACGCTGACTATGGGCGCCATCTTCTCCTTCATATCAAGTAGTCCTCCATCTTGTAAAGTCCCCAAAGTGAAAATACCCAAATCCCAAGCAGATACTAAATTCCCATGTCACAAAACAAGAGATAAAAACTCAACTGCATGGCTCCGGACGTCTTGCACATTCAGTCTTTGAAGCAGCCAAGTGTCTCGAATTCAGTGCCTTGATCTTCACACCTCTGTCAGTGTCGGAAGTGCCTTGTCTCCGTGAAAATCATGGCCATGTCATGCTCATCGGCCGCCTTAATAACTTCCGCATCTCGGACGGAGCCGCCGGGTTGGATTATGGCGGTAATGCCTGCGCCGGCTGCCATATCGACGCCGTCCCTGAATGGGAAGAAGGCATCAGAAGCCAATACGCAGCCTTTTGTCGGCAGCTTGGCTTTCATGGTGGCAATTTTTACGGAGTCCACGCGGCTCATCTGTCCTGCGCCCACACCGACCAATTGGTCCTTTGTGGTGTACACAATGGCGTTTGATTTGACGTATTTCACAACCCTCCAGGCAAAGTCCAAAGCCTGGTATTCTTCCTCCGTGGGACGCCTTTTTGTAACTACATGCACTTTCCGGATATCAAAATCAGCCATATCCCTTTCTTGAATGAGAAGGCCTCCTACGACCCTCCGGAAATCATAGCCGGCAGGCCGCGTTCCCGTCAGAGGAATTTCCAGGAGCCTCACGTTCTGTTTTGCACTCAATATAGCTTTTGCGTCCTCGTCAAATCCTGGTGCAATAATAACTTCAAGGAAGATTTTGGTCATATCTTGGGCTGCTTTTTTGTCTATGGTCCGGTTTACGGCCACGATCCCCCCGAAGGCGGAAACGGGGTCCGTTTGCATGGCCTTCCTGAAAGCTGCGGCGATATCACTACCAGAGGTGGCTGCACCGCAGGGGTTGGCGTGCTTGACAATGACCGTAGCCGGTAATTCAAAATCAGACACCATCTGCCATGCGGCATCGCTGTCCATAATATTGTTGTATGACAGCTCCTTTCCCTGCAGCTGGTGCGCACCGGCTATGGCAGATGGGGGTCGATCCGTTTCCCTGTAAAAAGCGGCGTGCTGATGAGGGTTCTCTCCGTAGCGAAGATCCTGGGCCTTGACAAACTGAACGGTAAAAGTTTCGGGGAACGTTTTTTGTGACCCATCCTTGCTGATGCTGCTTAAGTAGTTGGAGATTGCACCATCGTATCTGGCTGTCAGTCGAAAGACCTTAGTGGCGAGAGCAAAGTTTGTACCCTCAGAGATTTTTCCTCCCGTGTTTTTCATTTCCTCCAAGATAACAGAGTAATCATCGGGATCGGTAATTACGCTCACATGCCGGTAATTTTTCGCTGCGGCCCTTATCATGGTCGGGCCGCCGATGTCGATGTTTTCGATAGCGTCATCAAGAGTGCACTCTTTTCTTGCTATGGTATCTTCGAACCGGTAAAGGTTGACGACAACCATGTCAATCATATCGATACGGTGCTCGGCTGCAGCTTTCATGTGGGCCTTATTATCGCGTAATGCCAGAAGGCCGCCATGTATCTTCGGATGCAGTGTCTTCAACCTGCCATCCATCATTTCCGGGAACCCGGTATAACCAGATACATCAATCACATCTATACCGCTGGCCCGCAACTGGGCCGCCGTTCCTCCTGTCGACACGATTACTACATTAAAATCCTTGAGTCCCCGTGCAAACTCGATAAGTCCTTTTTTATCCGTGACGCTTATCAGTGCCCTTTTGATAGTATTCATATTCATTTCGTGGTCTGGAATCTTGGCGATACCTATAAACCACTTTACCTCCTTACTTGTTGCATGTGGCGTATTCTTTTTTCAATGAGCGGTTCCGTACCAATATCAGGTCTGTGATCTACGGGTCCCTTGATTTGAGAAGCAGCCTTTTCAGCTATCTGTTCCGCCTTATAGAGACTGTCTGCTATGCCGACGACGCCGATTGCGCGGGATGTGCTCATATAAAGTCCGTCTTCCCTTTTATCAACAGAAGCATAGTACAGGCGTGCTGATCCCACATCGCCAACCTCGATTCTTGCCGAAGTCGATTGAGCGTGGGGATGGTCTTTTGGAAGACCGTAACCCAAAGGGACAACGTATTTGCACACTGTTGCCTTTTTCTCGAATTCGATGTTTATTCTATCCAGGGTTCCCTCGATGATTGCTTTGCAGACATCGACGAAATCAGTTTTCAAGATGGGAAATATATTCATGGCCTCGGGGTCACCGAAGCGGGCATTGTATTCCAAGAGCTTGATACCGGATCTTGTTATGATGAATCCACCATACATAACTCCTTTGTAATACTCTCCTGTCTCTTTATAAATTGCCTCTGCGACCTTCTGGGTAATAGCGAGACCTTCTGCGACGTCTTTCTTATCCATGAAAGGAAGAGAATGATCTTCACAAGAATATGATCCCATTCCCCCTGTATTTGGGCCTTTATCGCCGACGAACCGCCTTTTGTGATCCTGAACGGGAGGGGTTGCGACAACGGTTTTTCCATCACACAGGCACTGAAGGGAAAATTCCTCACCCTCCAGTCTTTCGTCAATAGTCACACTTTGATGCTCGGCCAGAACCTGCTCGCAGTATGCGAGTGCCTCTTCATCTGTCTGAAAATGATCTCCCTGAACCATTACGCCTTTGCCTCCGGTCAGTCCGTCAGGCTTAACAACTATACCGTCAAGTTCGCTTAAGAATTCTTTGATTCCTTTCATGCCTGTGAATATTTTAAATTTTGGATTCCCTGGTATATCGTATTTTCGGAGTAAATTCCTTGTGAAGGACTTTGAAGTCTCAAGACGGGCCAAGCTCTTGGTGGGACCGACCGCCGGAATGCCCATTTCTTTCAAGGCATCAACAACTCCGCTATTAAGGGGATCTTCCGGTCCGACAATTGCAAAATCTACAGATGTCCCTTTTGCAAAGGCGCTGACGGCCTTCAGGTCACTGTAGCTTCCAATGAATATTTTTTCTGAGATCGATGCAATACCCGGGTTGTTGGCTTTCATAAATGAGAAAAGTCTTAACCGATGCTTAGATTTCATGACCGCTTCGGCGATAGCATGTTCACGGGCACCGTTTCCGATTAAAAGTACGTTAATCATGGCATTTCTCCTCACACATTTTTTTTCGGCAGACTATATCCGCATGCATATCACGTGGCGCTAATTTTGAAACTACTGCCTTTTCGTTCCAAAATATCGGAAAAAATCATCCGCGTCAAACAAAACTGATCGCACGTTGATATTAATAGGCTGTCTTTCATGGAAAAAATTTGATAAGCTATTCGATACAAATATTTATGATGCATGACAATCATTTTAATACTGAAGAACATTTTTCGATATAAAATTGGAATATCTTATTACATTCAAAATTGCACTGCTTGTTATTCTTTTTCTCCTGTCGGGATTTTTTTCCTGTTCAGAGGCTGCTCTTTTTTCGCTTACCCCCCTCCACCTCCACAAAATGAAGGAAGAACGCTCCCAGTTTCTGTCGTATGTAAACAGGCTTTTGGAACATCCGAGAAGGCTGCTCATTACGATCCTTGTAAGTAATGAATCAGTCAACATTACCATATCCGTCTTGGTGGCTTCCCTTTGCATTAATTACTTCGGAGCGGATGGTCAGTGGTTAGCAGTTGCCGTTACAACCCCGGTGTTGGTTATTTTTGCGGAAGCGATACCAAAAACTTTTGCCGTTATTCGTCCCATATCTTTTTCGTCGTTCGTCTCACCTCTTTTGGTGATCATCTCAAAAATTGAACGCCCTGTCGTATGGGCATTGGAAAGAATATCCTGGTTTTTTGTATCCCTGTTCTCGGATGAAACATCACCGGGGAAAAAGGCTCTTACAGAAGATGAATTTAAGATCCTCATTGATGTCTATCAGAAGGAAGGAGGACTGGAAGAAGCACAGAGGGATCTCATACACAAGGTATTTGGCCTGGCCGATAAGCCGGTTTCAGAGATCATGATTCCCCGCGTCGAGATGTTTTGTCTTTCCATATCTCTTAGCATGGCAGAGATGGAAGCAGAAATCGTCAGAGCACGGCATACAAGGATACCCATTTACGGCAGTGATCGAGATGACATTCTGGGGATCCTGTTTGCAAGAGACCTCATAAGCGGAATCTCCGGAGAAGGCGGTGGCCTTCATATAAATAAATTATTGAAAAAATCGTGGTTTGTCCCTGAGGTAAAAAGTGCCGCCAGCCTCCTTAGGGAATTTCAGACGAGAAAGATTCAAATTGCCATAATTGTCGATGAGTATGGTGGTGTTTCCGGCATGGTTACACTTGAGGATATCCTCGAGAGCCTCTTTGAGGATATCTATGATGACTACGGACTGAGGGATAACCTCTGGCAGAGAATCGATGACAGAACATTGCTGGTATCAGGAAAAATGCCTGCGGAAGACTTGAACAATCTGATGGGAATTTCGATCCCGGAGGAAGATTTTGATACTGTCGGTGGCTTTGTCTTCCATCTTTTCGGGAAACTGCCTGCAAAAGGGGAAGAGGTTAGCTTTGGTGAGTACGCTTTTAGGGTGGAAAAAATGGGCAAGGCGAGGATTTTGAATATAAGGATTGAAACGCGGGAGAAAAGCGATGATGGATAACGTCCTTTCCATCCTATTGATACTTTCCTGTATATGCCTTGAGGGACTATTCTCCGGAGGTGAACTCGCCTTCGTTGTCTCGGACGTCAATAAGATGAGGCAGAAGGCGAACATGGGATCCCGTTCTGCCAAGGTTGCCCTGAGACTTCTCGAGAAACCGGACTGGTTCCTTTCGACAACATTAAGCGGGACGGGGCTATGTGTGGTCACGAGCACCTCTATCGCTACGGCTCTCTTCATATCCGCATTTGGTTTGGCCAAAGGCCCAATATTAGCTGTCATTGTTATGATTCCGACACTCCTCATCATGGGGGAGATTATTCCCAAGAGTATTTTCCAGCAGCATGCGGAATTCGTTGCCATGAGACTGTCATGGTTTATTTGGGTATCATCGTGGTTACTGTTTCCCATAGTGTTTATCATTTCTACGATATCACGGGGAGCAATCCGTATTTCAACGGGAGAAAAAGATATTGTCTCTGCTTCCTATATTACAAAAGACGGTCTGAAATTTATCCTGAGGCACAGATCGGAGGAAAGCGATATCCTGGGCACGGAAAGGGAAATGATCAGGAATATCATCGATTTTTTCGAGGTAACTGCCGATAAAATAATGGTGCCTCTATCGGCAATGACGTCCCTGCCGGTAACGGCCACTCTCAGAGAGGCAGTTCAACTTGCATCTGAAAAAAAATATCTGCGCATTCCCGTCTATCGCGATCAGATATTCAATATCATCGGTATACTTCACTACTTTGACCTCTTAGAGGCCCTGCATGGACGGGCTTCAAATCATCCTTCTCTTTCTGGTCGGAACGAGACGATCGAATCCTATCTTAAACCGGTGGTCTATTATATTCCGGAGACAAAACTTGCCAAAGAACTCCTCGTTGAATTGCTGATCAGAGGTGAGAGGATGGCCGTCGTTGTTGATGAATATGGTGGTGCTTTAGGTATTGTGACGATAGAAGACATTCTCGAGGAGGTTGTGGGTGAGATTGACGATGAATATGGCAGTGGAGAAAAGATGTATAAGAAGATCGGGGCGGGGAAATATCTCGTCAATGCCAAAATAAGTATAGAGAGAATTAATCAGTTGCTTCAACTGGACATTCCGGACGGAGACTATGAAACCCTCGGAGGATTTTTGCTTTACAAGATGGAGAAGATACCGAAAAGACGAGATACATTAAGACATGGTAACGCCCTGCTCGTCGTAGAGGATGCCGACGCAAGATCCATCAAAGAGGTCTTAATTGAGATGCCGGTTGATGTAGATGTCAGCGGAGGAGATAAGATTAACCCTTGATTGTTTATAAAAAAGAGTCAAGATAAATAAGCGGGAGTCATGGCCGCATGAGAGCGGAATTTAAGAAGGGCGGCTGTGGGTCTCAAGCAATGAACTGTTATATAAGGTCGGCTAATGAACGGAAATGAAAAACAAAAAGTGAGTGCGGTCATATTGGCCGCAGGCAAGGGGAAGAGGATGAAGGCGGATGTAGCGAAGGTACTGCATCCACTCTGCGGCAAGCCTATGCTGACATATTCAGTGGATGCAGCCAGGGCAGTGAACGTGGAAAAAATTGTGGTCATCATAGGTCACCAGGCAGGTCTCGTCAGGGAGGCATTCAAGGATCAGGGCTTGATCTTCGTAGAACAGCTTGAGCAACTGGGAACGGGACATGCCGTTCTTCATGCGAGAGATGTTTTCCACAGTTACAACGGCACCATACTGATATTGTGCGGTGACGTCCCTATGCTTTCGCCTTCAACAATCAGGGCCCTGCTGGAAGTCCATATCCTGGAAAAATCCGTTGTTACGGTTCTGACAACGATATTGGATGATCCCTCCGGCTATGGACGAGTAATCAAGGAAGGAGATAAAGGAGAGATATTGCGGATTGTGGAGGAAAAAGATGCGTCCCCTGCTGAGAAGAAAATAAAAGAGATAAATACGGGCATATACTGCGTCGAAAGCAATTTCCTCTTTAGATCCGTTGGCGACATAGGCAATGAAAATATCCAGAAAGAATACTATCTCACGGATATAGTTGGCATCGCCTGGAAGAAGGGTTTTAAGACCAGATCGTTCGTCACTGCCAACTCTTTCGAAGTCATGGGTATAAACACGCCTGATGATCTCGAAAAGGCGTCCGAACGCATGACAATATGCAAATGAAAATAGGAAATCTGACCCTCAAGAATAATGTTTTTCTGGCGCCCATGGCGGGCATTACGAATCTGCCTTTCCGGACCCTCGCCAGAGAATTCGGGTGTGGCTTAGCATTTACGGAAATGATCAGTGCCAATGGCCTTGTCAGGAAGACCAAGAAGAGCTACCGGTACCTTCTATCCTCGCCTGATGACAAACCCTTAGGCGTCCAGATCTTCGGAGCCGATCCGGGTGTCCTTTACGAAGCGGTGCAAATGGCTACCGATACCGGTGCGGATCTGATAGATATAAACATGGGCTGTCCTGTTAGAAAGGTCGTAAAGACGGGCGCCGGAGCCGCCCTCTTGAAAGAACCTGATCGAGTGTGCCGTATCCTGCAAGCGATCCGGAAGGCGACATCATTGCCATTGACTATAAAACTTCGTTCAGGCTGGCATCGCGGTGAAATGAGGGCCCTTGAGATTGTTAGCATAGCTGAAGATTGCGGCGTGGATGCCGTGATACTCCATCCCCGTGCTGCGGATCAGGGATACAGCGGGGCTGCAGATTGGAGCGTTATTGAAGAAGTGAAAAAAAAATTACATATCCCTATAATAGGAAGCGGCGATATAAGAAGTCCCGAAGACGCTTGCCGTATGATAAAAACTACCGGTTGTGACGGCATCATGGTGGGAAGGGCAGCGCTTGGCAATCCCTGGTTATTCGGCGAAATCATAAAACATCTTGAGGAGCGGAAAATCGTATTGCCGCCCTCGGGAGCCGAGAGGGAGAAGGTTATAAGACGCCATATGGAAATGGAAGTCAATTACTCGGGGGAAAGCCTAGGTCTCAGAAATTTCCGAAAACACCTTCTCTGGTATACGAGGGGCATAAGGGGCGGCTCTTTGTTTAGGGAGGTAGTGGGCAGGATACATGACAAGAATGACATATTAGATGCAGTTCACCGATTTTTCCATGCTATTGTGGAAGGCCCTCCCATGCCCCTGAAAACAATAAAATAAGCGCTTGACATTTATGGGTCGAATTGGCATAATCCGAACCGATTCTTTGGATAAAAATTACCGAGAGGTTCATTGATCAGCAGGAGTTTCTTCTCTTACAATTAACGGCCTATTTTCAGGGTGTTCAATTTCAAGGAATGCGATCAAAAACCGTATGAAAGATGGAATGAATTGTGGAACTTGTTAAATTTGAGGAATTGGAAAGCAAGATTAAAAATCTTATCGAAGAACATGCTTTACTGAGAAAGAAGAATCATGAATTAGAAGAACTTCTCAAGAGCAAAGGATTGGAGTTAGAAGGGGCGAACAATAAAATAAGGGGATTAAACGAGGAAAGGGATTCGATACGCACAAAGGTTGACTCACTACTTGATTTGCTTCAGGATATCAATGTACATTAATGAATATTGAGGTCATGTATTTGGACAAGAGTTTTAATATCAATATACTGGGGCAGGAGTTGTCAGTTTTATCTGATTCGGGGGATGAACACGTAGCAAGCGTTGTCAAGTACGTAAACGACAAGATAAAAGAAGCAGGAAATACATCCGCAAACGCGAACACCTTAAATGTTGCCATACTGGCTGCTTTGAACATTGCAGATGAGTATATTAAATTTAAGGGAATGAAAGAAGATATTTGTAATCAATTAGAGAGTAGATCCGAGAGACTGATTGATCTTATTGATGAGATAAGGTGAAGAGAAAAAGATATTATCCCCTGCAGTGTGCGTGATTAACATTCATTTTTTGAGCCAACACCTTGGAACCGGGGGCCTTTCCTTGTTAGCGGTGTGCATGTCTGCCAGCATCCCGTAAAAACGGGGGTGGAAAGCCTGAAGCAACAATAGGGTGCCCACCTTATCGGAAGGTTCAAAAAGGTGCTTAACACGGCATAGGCGGGGGTTTTATTTTATAATTTAGGGCTTTCATCAGGATTTGTTCCCGCAGCCGCACAGTTAACCCAATCCCTTCCATCATATCCCCATTAATTCAATGAGACTTGGACTTTTTCACGACGAAGCCGCGGATAAATGGTTAGTCAAAGTACCCTGGAGCGAATGAGACAAGTTGAAAGATCTTGCGTTGTAAATTCGTACAATGAACATTTTATCCATGATAAGCGTTGGATATTCTGTTCCACATCATAGATTAGGGAGGTGAAGAGGCTTTGATATATAACACTTTAATCGCGTTTATTGTAATCGGCTCTATAGCCCTCGGCATCTTGTTGGGATATGCGTTGAGACAGAGGCTTTCCGATAAGAAACTGGAATCATCAGAAAAACTCTCAGCCAGAATTATAGATGAGGCAAAGAAGGAAGCAGAAACCATCAAGAAGGAGGCTCTACTTCAGGCTAAAGAAAATCTTCTCAAGACAAAAACGGAATTCGAAAAAGATTCAAAAGAGAGGAAACTTGAACTCGACAATCTTGAACGAAGGCTGCGGTCCAAAGAAGAAAATATAGATAGAAGGATAGACTCGCTGTCTCAGAAAGAAACGAATATTGAGAACAGGGAGAAGGGCTTGATAAGTAAGGAATCGCAGATAAATGATAAACATGAAAGGTTAAACCGTTTGCTTGAGGAACAGAAAGAAAAGCTGGAGAAGATTGCAGGCATTTCCTCTGAGGAGGCAAAAAATTATCTCATGCAGTCCATGGAAGCTCAAGCGAAACGGGAAGCGGCTATTAATATAAGGAAGATAGAGGAAGAAGCCAAACGGACTTCTGATAAGAATGCACGAGAGATCATTACGTACGCCGTGCAAAGATATGCAAGCGAATTCGTTGCTGAGAACACTGTATCAGTGGTCAATCTTCCCAACGATGAAATGAAGGGCAGAATTATTGGAAGGGAAGGCAGAAATATTAGGGCTATTGAAGCAGCAACGGGCATAGACTTAATCGTTGATGATACACCGGAAGCCGTTGTCCTATCGAGTTTTGATCCCATCAGACGGGAAGTGGCAAGAATGTCTCTGGAGAGATTGATTACAGACGGCAGAATCCATCCCGGCAGGATTGAGGATATAGTGAAGAAGGTTAAAACGGAGGTGGATGCTATTATTCGCGAGACTGGCGAACGTACATCTTTTGATGTAGGAGTACATGACCTCCATCCTGAAATTACGAATCTATTAGGAAGTCTCAAGTTCAGGACTAGCTTTTCTCAAAACGTCCTTCAGCATTCTGTTGAGGTTGCTCACCTTACAGGCATTATGGCTGCCGAGTTGAAAATGAACGTCAAAGAAGCCAAGAGGGCAGGGCTGCTTCACGACATAGGAAAAGCGGTGGACCATAAGATAGAAGGCACACATGCGGCAATTGGTGCCGATTACGCAAAGCGATTCGGCGAATCCCCCAGGATTGTTCAGGCCATTGCTACACACCATGATGATGGTCGAACCAATACACTCCTGGGCGTACTCATTCAGGCGGCGGATAGCCTATCGGCGGCAAGGCCGGGCGCACGCAGGGAGATGCTCGAAACCTATGTCAAGCGTTTGGAAGAACTGGAAAGTATAGCAAACTCCTTTAGCGGAGTTGATAGATGCTATGCCATACAGGCAGGAAGGGAGATACGCATACTTGTTGAAAATGAAAAGATTTCGGATGACGATGCCGTTATGCTCTGCAAGGATATTATCAAGAAGATTGAAGCTGATTTGACTTATCCAGGACAGATAAAAGTAACTGTCATCAGGGAAACACGGGTTTCAGATTATGCAAGATAGAAATCGCAGATGAAGATATTGTTCATTGGAGACATAGTAGGTAAACCTGGAAGACGCGCGGTTCGTGAGCTTTTGCCCGAAATCATTTTTCAATACAAGATTAATTTTGTCATTGCGAATTGTGAGAATGCAGCTGCAGGGTTTGGTGTGACCAGAGACGTCGTTGAAGAGCTCTACAGCAATCACATCAACGTGTTGACTTCAGGGAATCATATCTGGGACAAAAAAGAGATTAGTGAATTCGTCGGTGACTATGAAACACTTCTCAGGCCGGCCAATTATCCCGCGGGTTCGCCAGGGTGGGGGAGCGTCATCAGGCCTGATTCATCGGGGATATCCTGCGGTGTGATTAACCTGATGGGACGGGTCTTTATGAAGCCCATCGATTGTCCTTTCAGAGTGGCTGAAAGAGAAATCGAAAAGATGAAAAAATATACGAGGATAATTGTTGTCGACATGCATGCAGAGGCGACCTCGGAGAAAGAAGCTATGGGGTGGTTTCTTGATGGTCGTGTCAGTGCTGTTCTTGGGACGCATACACATGTGCAGACTGCCGATGAAAGCATACTTACCGGCGGCACTGCCTACATAACAGATGTCGGGATGACGGGTCCTTTCAATTCTATCATAGGAATAAGAAAGGATGCTGTGATGGAGAGGTTTTTGACGCAAATACCAAATAAGTTTGATGTGGCCAAGGATGATATTCGGCTTCAGGGTGTTGTTGTCGACGTTGATGTAAAAAGCGGCAAGGCTACAGGAATTGATAGGCTAACCGTACATCTGAGAGATTGAGAAAATTACCGGGACCGATAGTCATCTGGCGGTAAACCTTACTGAACAGCGACATGCCGGGATGATGATATGTGGAGCCATACGAGCCCTTTACAGAAAGCACTGGAGAAGAAAAATTGAAAAACGTGTATGATGTCTTTAGCGAAAGGGGATTTGTAGAACAGGTGACGGATGAGACGGAACTGCGCTCTTTGCTGCAGAATGAACACGTTACCTGTTATATCGGCTTTGATCCAACTGCGACAAGTCTGCATATAGGGAGCCTTGTACCGATAATGGCTTTGATGCATATGCAGGAATGCGGACATCGCCCGATTATCCTGATCGGTGGCGGGACAGGTCTGATAGGAGATCCCAGCGGGAAATCTGAAATGCGTCAGATTCTCACGCGAGAAGAAATTGATTACAACGCGACTTGTTTGCAGAAGCAGTTATCAAGATATATGGCTTTTGGAAAAGGTGAGGCCATATTATTGAATAATGCAGAGTGGCTGACTGGGCTTAAATACATCGAGTTTCTTAGAGATATAGGGAGACACTTCAGCGTAAATAAGATGCTGGCGGCGGAGAGCTACAGGATGCGTCTGGAGACGGGGCTCAATTTTATTGAATTTAATTATATGCTGCTCCAGTCCTATGATTTTTTGTATCTGTTTGCCAATTATGGTTGTGTACTGCAGATGGGCGGAAATGATCAATGGGGCAATATGCTAGCCGGGAGTGACCTTATAAG
>Ga0208495_1000025_pt1:110000-122217 | contig 122217 bp, 115 predicted proteins | sample CryBogmetaGMA14M_FD_184551 | JGI IMG/M metagenome (GOLD analysis project Ga0208495, IMG submission 184551) | Freshwater microbial communities from Crystal Bog, Wisconsin, USA - MA14M (SPAdes) | ecosystem: Environmental > Aquatic > Freshwater > Lake | place: Crystal Bog...
CTTCCTCCTGTCGATGCCGCCGATGCCCTGGCTATAGCAATTTGTCATATCAATTCTTTGAAAGTGGTATCAATTTAAGATGATTGCCCTGATAAACGGACTATTGATTTATAAAGCCACGAGCAGTGTCATCGTGGATGCTAATGGCGTCGGATACCGCATCTTTGTCCCTCTAACAACCTTTTATACACTTCCCGACACCAACAAACCTGTGACACTCCATGTACACACGCACGTGCGGCCTGATGCTATCAGTCTTTTCGGGTTTGGTACAGGAAGAGAGAAGGATGTGTTTGAGTTGATGCTTTCTGTCTCCGGGATAGGTCCAAGGCTCGCCATGAATATACTTTCAGGAATTTCTGCCGAAGAGCTGATGAAGGCCGTGTCTCACGGAAGTTTGAATCGGTTGGTATCCATACCGGGTGTGGGCAAGAAAACGGCAGAAAGAATGATCCTTGAGCTCAAAGACAAGATGGTGAAACTGGGCGCATGTGATGTCATCTACAAAGACAATGGCGATATAATGATTCTTGACTCTATGAAAGATGATGCTCTGTCAGCACTTATCAATCTCGGTTATAAGAGTCATAGGGCTGGGGAAGTGGTGGACAAGATCATCAACGAATCTCCTCAATCTCTGACTCTGGACGTTCTGCTGAAGAAAGCCCTGAAGATTTTAGCCGGTTAAGTTCAGGCGATTTCATTAGTGGAAAAAGTATATATTTTGAAAAACAGGATAGCTTAAGATGGAGTCGAAGAATCCCCTCATAAGTCCCGCAAGCGTGGATGGCGAAAAGGGATATGAAAGTTCCTTGCGTCCGAAAAGGTTGGCGGAGTACGTCGGGCAGGAGAAGATCAAGGCCAACCTTTCCATTTTTATTGAAGCGGCTAAACGGAGAAATGATGTTCTTGATCACGTCCTCCTTTACGGACCTCCGGGTCTCGGGAAGACTACACTTGCGTACATCATGTCCAGAGAGATGGGGGTTGACATCAAGGTGACCTCGGGGCCTGTCGTGGAAAGGCCGGGAGATTTGGCGGCGATCCTTACCAATCTGCATGATCAGGATGTTCTGTTTATAGATGAGATCCACAGACTCTCTCATGTCGTTGAAGAAATATTATATCCTGCCATGGAAGATTACCATATTGATATTCTCATCGGCCAGGGGCCGTCCGCACGTTCTATGAAACTTGAGATACCCAGATTTACTTTAGTGGGCGCGACAACAAGGGCAGGATTGCTGACATCACCTTTACGTGATCGATTCGGCATGAGTTTCAGGCTCGATTTTTATACCGCTCAAGAACTCACTGTTATAATAGAGCGATCGGCAGAGATATTAGCCATTAATATAGACTCTGAAGGCGCAGCGGAAATGGCAAAACGCTCCCGGGGGACGCCACGCATAGCTAATCGCCTGCTTAAAAGGGTAAGGGATTTTGCCCAGGTTAAGGCAGATGGATTCATTGACAGGAAGGTTGCCGTTGCTGCCCTCGAAATGTTCGAGGTCGATCATAAGGGTTTTGATCAGATGGACAGAAAGATATTGCTGACACTCATTGATAAGTTTAATGGAGGTCCTGTAGGGATCGATAGTCTCTCTTCTGCGATCGGCGAAGAGAGGACAACGATTGAGGACATCTATGAGCCTTATCTGGTACAGGAAGGTTATCTGCAAAGGACGGCGAGGGGAAGGATTGCTACAAGGACGGCCTACGAGCATTTCAGCCGGGAGTGGATGGAAGACGGGCAGAAGGGGCTCTTCTGAAGATATACGAAGCGCCTTACAAGAATACTAAACAATATCTCAATTAAAATGTCCAAAGCGCCTGGACTTTCGATACCGGAAAATAGATGTCATGAAGCTCTTGATGCACATATGCTGTGCGCCGTGCACCGTGTATCCGTTTCAGACGTTAAGCTCTGATGGACACGATATACACGGACTATTCTACAATCCCAATATCCATCCTTATCGGGAGTACAGGAAACGTCTTGACACCCTCGCGGAGTACGCCAATAAATGTGGTTTAAGTGTGACATACCAGGAAGAATATAATTTGGAGGAGTTTCTCAGGAATATTGCATTCAGGGAAAAAGACAGATGTCGCTATTGTTATTATGACCGTTTGCGTCACACGGTTTATAGAGCAAAGGAGGGAAGGTTCGATGGATTTACCACGACCCTGCTCTATAGTAAGTTTCAAGATCACGTACTGATTAAGAAAATTGGAGAGAGCCTGGCGATCGAGCATCAGCTCAAATTCTACTATCAGGATTTTCGCATGGGTTGGCTCCACGGAATAAAGATTTCTAAGGAAATGGGCATGTATAGACAGCCCTATTGCGGATGCATCTACAGTGAAAAGGAGAGATTTTTTCCCGTTAAAGGAGGATCCAAAGGGGAGTCCGCGGAATTTTCGGAATGCAGTTAAGGATGAACTATTGGACTTTTTCAGCTACCGTACATGTTGTGATGTTGTGTACATACTGTGTCTTTTACAACACACAATTATGGGTGCGCGTTCTTCACAATCATGAACGGTTTATCAACAAATAGTCTGTATATTTAGTTCGTTACATATGTTATAGAATACGCCTACTTGATTCAATATCTCTTGGTATGTTAATTGCTGTTGAGTAAGCATCATTAGTTTGGACGATCGGAAACATGCACCTGCAGAGAACTATAAAACAAGAAATTAACTGCCACAATATTGGCCTACACTCGGGAAGAAAAGTCAACATGACAATAAGGCCTTCCGGAGTCGATGAGGGCGTTGTCTTTATTCGCAAGGATTTACCGGGTGGTGTAAGGATAAAGGCGGATTTCGAGAATGTTCGTGACACCATATTGGCTACAACTATAGGTCTTAATGGGGCGACGGTATCAACAGTTGAACATTTGCTGTCTGCACTTTGCGGTATGGGCGTTGATAATGCCGTTGTAGAAGTGGATGCTCCTGAGATTCCCATCATGGATGGTAGTGCTCTTCCTTTCGTTAATCTCTTAAAGGATGTTGGCACGACGATACAAAATAAATGTAAGAGATTGCTGGTGATTCAAAAGAGGATTTCTGTTTCTGAAGGAGACGGCACAGCTATGCTGTTGCCATCTCCGGAGTTTAAGATCACCTACGGGATTGATTTCGAGCACCCCCTTATCCGTCAGCAGTCTTATGATATGACTTTTTCCGATGTCGCTTACGAAAGGGATATCTGCCAAGCGCGGACTTTTGGTTTTTTAAAGGATGTCGAATATCTTCAGGCAAAAGGTCTGGCGCTCGGGGGATCTCTCCGGAATGCTGTTGTATTGGACGAACGGAGGGTGATCAATAAAGAAGGTTTGAGATGTCACGATGAATTTGTGAAGCATAAGATTCTTGATGCCATCGGCGACCTTTCGCTTTTAGGTATGCCGATCATCGGCCATTTTGTAGCTTATAAATCAGGACACCGGTTAAACAATCTTCTCCTCAAGGAACTGATGGCTCACCAAGACTGCTGGAAGATGGTAAGTCATATTGACAGAGACAGCGGTGAAGAAGAAATCAAGTCTCTCAATATTCCGTCTTTCAGTATCCTCGATACAGTAAATGCTCCGATGCCCGTTGCGTGAAGCTTCTATACGGCCTTTTATCCACTGAGCCTTCCATTGACCCTTCCACAAATTACACTTGCTTTTTATAGCGCAGTTTCTTAGTATACCGTGCAAATAATCAAAACAGTAAATAAATCTATAGTTTGATGAAGAGGGAACATGAGGCACATGTTCCTGCTTAGCAATGTGCTTTGAGTAATGACCAGGAAATTTCTCACAATATATTTATGTGCCTGTATGATGACTCACGGTGGCGCAGGGCGCTTGTATGCGTAAACCAATTCTTCTTTTGGCTGTATTCTTTGCCTGTTATTTTTTTCTTGTTTTCCCCCTAAGCTCATATCGTCGGGACGCGAGGATAGCGGATATTGTCATTACTGACAGTGATGATCGCGTAATGGTCTATGCGAAAGTGACTAACTGTTATACAAAAAGGATGGAGTCAGCCATCCTAGCAGGCGTCCCTACGACGTTTACTTTTTTGCTTGATCTTTATCAGGAGAGGCCGAGATGGATCGACGAGAAGATATCCAGTGTGATTGTCAAACAAACAATTAAGTATGATAATGTGAAGAAGGTTTTTTATATATCGTCAATGGAAGGATATAAGCAATCGGAATTTCAAGATTTTGATGCAGCCAAAAAGGCCATGTCAGAACTGAATGGCATTGTATTGGCCTCACTGAAAGATTTGCCGAAGGACAAATCTTATTATGTCATGGTCAAGGCAAAACTGGATAAAATACGGCTTCCCATGCATATGGAATATGTCTTATTCTTCGTTTCACTCTGGGATTTTGAGACTGATTGGTATCGACAGAGGATTGTTTAATAGGCATGTTTAAGGACCATTTAATCAAAGATGATCGGGAATTAAAAAGGCGTAAGAGAGAACGCATAATCATCGTTGTCGTTATCTTTCTCATTGTCATGGTGAGCTTACTGGGAATTCAACTCTCTCACATGGGAGCCATTCTTCCCATTTCGAGCAACGTGCTTATCATCGGTCTGATAGTAAATATCAACATCATTCTGATCCTCGTAATTCTGATACTTCTGCTCGTTTTTCTGATAGTCAGAAATGTCGTCAAACTACTTTTCGAAAGCAAGCGCGGCGTCCTGGGATCGAAACTCAGAACTAAGCTCGTGGCCGCATTCGTAGGCTTATCTTTGATTCCTACAGTAACACTGTTTTTAGTTGCCATCAGTGTATTTTCATACAGCATAGAAAACTGGTTTAACATCACAATCGGCGATGCATTGAACAAAACCGTCGAGGTTGCCAATGTCTATTATCAGCAGTCTGCGGATCAAGCGAAATATTATGCCAGACAGATCAGTTCCGACATCACGAAAAATCGCCTCTACGACCAGGAGAGGGCAGAATATCTGAAAGCCTTAATTGAACAGCGTCAGAAGAATTATAAGCTGGGGCTGCTTGAGGTTTATTTTAATAACCAAGAGAGAAACCTTCTTGTAAGGGATCCCAACAATCCCAACATTGAGCCTAAACCGCTCAGCCCGAAGATGCTCGAAGACGTTTTTACAGGTCAGGAAGTATCTGTCGTGGAATCGTCAGAAGTTGGCGATTTGATTCGCGGCGTGGCTCCCATCTATTCCTATGTGAGTCCAGGGGAGGTCATCGGCGTCGTTGCAGTCAATTATCATATTCCCAAAGAACTTGTAAACAAGATGGGAATCATTTCTAAGACGTCCGAGCAGTATGGACAGATTACGCTGTTAAAAAATCCCATAAAGTTTACCTACATTATTACGCTTTTCATCGTGACGTTTTTAGTCATTTTTTCGGCCACATGGTTTGGACTGTATCTTGCCAAGGGCATTACAGTACCCATACAGGATCTCGCTCTGGCAACAAATAAGATAGCCCGCGGAGAACTGGACCATCAGATCGATATCGTGGCGGACGATGAAATAGGAATTCTCGTCGATTCCTTCAATAAAATGACAAAAGACTTAAAAAGAAGTAAAGAAGGACTGGAACAGGCGAATATAGATCTTGAGCAACGAAGAAAATATATGGAAACAGTTCTTGGCAACGTCTCCGCCGGTGTTGTTTCCATTGATCGTAATGACGTCATCACAATCATCAACAAAGCCGCCGAAAGGATGTTAGACATAAAGACGGAAAAAGTCCTCAACAGACGATTCCAGGATGTGTTAGTTGCTGAACATCTGGCTGTAGTGGATGAATTGTCCAGGGAACTGAAAGAGAACGGAACAAATTTCATAGAAAGACAATTGGAGTTGATGCTTAAAGGCAAAGTATTAACAGTATTGATGACGATAACGCTGATAAACGACGATGACGGTAATTATATGGGCATGGTGGTTGTATTTGAAGATCTCACGCAGATTCGTAAGGCTGAAAGAGCGGCGGCATGGAGGGAGATTGCCCGGAGAATGGCCCACGAGATCAAGAACCCATTGACGCCTATCCAACTCTCAGCCCAGCGATTGCAGAAGAAATACGCTGAAAGACTGGATGATGACGGTGCCATTTTTCACGAATGCACAAAGACAATAATAGATCAGGTTGATGTGTTAAAAAACCTGGTCAATGCCTTCTCCCGCTATGCGCAACTTCCTGTCACCAACCCTGTTCTCAGCGATCTCAATGAGGTCATAAGCGATTCCGTCGTTCTTTTTCAGGATGCACACAAAGACATCGAATTTGATTTTCAGACAGATCAAGATATACCGAAATTGAATCTCGATTCCGAGCAGATAAAGCGCGTCATGGTCAATCTTCTGGATAATGCAGTTGCCGCCGTGAGCAAAAATAATGGTCATATTGTGGTCAGAACTACCTTTGATAAAAACCATAAGAAGGCCAAAGTCGAGGTTGCAGACAACGGTTATGGTGTGCCTTACAGTTATAAGGCGAAGATGTTCGAGCCCTACTTTTCCACGAAAAGAACCGGCACGGGGCTGGGTCTTGCTATAGTGAGCACGATTATATCGGATCACCGCGGTCATGTGAGCGTCCGGGATAATGTGCCCACAGGGAGCATTGTGGCTTTCGAATTGCCGATTCCGGAGGGCACTGATTCAGGCTAAAGGTAAATCGCTATTTTTCCGATGTAAAATACATAAACAGGTTATTGTTGAATTATGCAGAGAACGATACTGATTGTAGATGATGAAAAGAGTATATGCCAATCCCTGGGGTCCATCCTGACAGACGAGGGATATGAAGTCCTGACAGCGGCCTCTGGCGAAGAAGCCCTTAAAATAATCAAGGAAGAACTGCCCAGCCTTGTCATCCTAGATATATGGCTTCCCGGCATTGACGGCATTGAAACCCTTAAGATGATTAAATCACAATACCCGCAGATAAGGGTTATAATGATATCGGGCCATGGGACTATTGAAACGGCGGTCAAGTCTACGAAGCTCGGGGCTTTTGATTTTTTTGAAAAACCCCTGTCCATGGAAAAGGTGATACTCATTGTCAATCACGTGTTTGAGTTGATTAATTTGGAAGAGGAAAATAAATTATTAAAACAGAAGATCAGCCAGGACTATGAACTTACGGGTAACAGTGCGCCCATACTCGAATTGAAAGAAATGATCAGTATCGTGGCACCCACAAATGCGTGGATTTTAATCATGGGGGAAAATGGGACGGGAAAGGAACTCGTCGCCCGATCAATACACAAGTTAAGTAAGAGGGCATACAAGCCTTTTGTTGAAGTCAACTGCGCAGCTATTCCGGAGGACCTGATAGAAAGTGAACTTTTCGGCCATGAAAAAGGTTCGTTTACTGGTGCGACGGAGAAAAAGAGAGGCAAGTTTGATCTTGCTCATGAAGGGACTATCTTCCTCGATGAAGTGGCAGATATGAGCCTGAAGGCCCAGGCGAAGATTCTCAGAATTCTTCAGGAGAAGAAATTTGAGAGGGTAGGAGGAAATACTTTCATACCCACGGATGTCAGAGTGCTTGCTGCCACTAACAAAGACCTTGAACTGGAGATGGAAGCGGGAAGATTCAGGCAGGATCTGTACTACAGGCTTAACGTCATACCTCTGAGAGTTCCCCCATTGAGAGAAAGGAAAGAGGATATTCCCGTATTGACTAACTGGTTTCTCAGAGAATTCAGCCTGAAAGAATATGAGGTGGGAAAGACAATCGCCGATGACGCCTTAACCAAACTGATAGAGCATGATTGGCCGGGCAATGTGAGGGAATTGAAAAATTTCATCGAACGCCTTGTCATCATGGTTCCCCAAGACGTGATTACGGCGAATGACATTCCTTTATTAACGGAAGGAAACCATGAAATTCCGGAAGCAGCTCTTCCTTTATTTGCGTCAGAATCTTTCAGAACGGCAAAAATAGATTTTGAAAAAGAATATATTATAAAAAAACTGAAGGAATTTGACGGAAATATCTCAAGGACTGCGGAGGCCATTGGTATAGAGCGGAGCAACCTTCACAGGAAAATCAAAAGATACGGTCTTGACGATATCATGAAGCAATAGAAGGTTAATTTTCCTGCCGGCTCAGATCGGAGAGAGAAAATTTGTTTGAGGGCAAAAATATCAATCCGAGAATGATGATTATCCCCACGCATATAACATGAAACACAACAGAGAAGGTGAAGGCCTCTGCCTTGGGAATTCCGAAGAGGGAAAGTCCCAAGATACAGGAATAATGCCAATTTCCGACGAAACCCGGCGCCGCAGGTATGGTAATCCCGATCATAAGAATAATCATCACGACAAAGGGAGCGGCAAGCGGCAGGGCAAAGCCGAAGGCTAAGAACATGAGATATATCGCAACGACATCCATCAGCCATATCACGATGGATAGAGAGATCACATGGAAGAGGAGTTTGGGATCAGTTATGATCTTGAATCCGTCGATAAATTGATGGAACAAATGGTTCAGTTTCAGAGTATATTTTTCGGGGAGTTTCCTGCAAGTCGAATTTAGAACCCTAAGAGACACCTCTCTTTTCAATATCATGAATATCATGCCGACCAATATGAGCAGAGTGATCAGGAAAAAAACAATACCGGATCTGATCAGCCATGGGGGAAATGGTGTGAAGAATAACGCAAGAAGGAAAATTAGCAGCACTGTCAGGCAATCAAAGACGCGCTCCACGAGAATAGTGCCGACGGCGGCGGTCATCCGGATATTACATTTCTTTGTGATTAGATAAGGACGTGCCAGTTCACCGAGACGCGCCGGGATGGCGATAATGGCTAAGAAGCCTACGCTTGTGACGGAGAAAAGAGAAAGCTGATCCACCTTGACTATGGGACTAAGTATGACTCCCCATCGCAGGGATCTTAAGGCCTGCATGATAAACATGATTATCAATACAGGCAGCACATATTCATACCTGATAGTCTTGAAGCCTTGAGCGACGTCTTGAAAATGGATTCCCCTGATAGATAGATAGACGAGAATAGCGCCGAGAATAATTCCCACCGCCAGTTTTTTTTTCATCACATGTTCCTGTCAATGAATAGAGACGGCATGGATATTATCGTCACTTCTTTTTCGTGAGATTGTCAGCGATTTTGTCATGCAGGAGCTGCGATGCAAGTCTGTCACCCATGACGCCTACCCTTAAGGAAACGGTGGTAACATTTTTCGCCTTATAATTTGCGGTGATCTGAACTTTTTCATTCTCAATCATCGCTGTAATCTTCCCTGAACCTATTTCTTTGAGGGGTTCAACGTCCAAACCGCGCATATCTGCCACAGTTTTTTCACAGGCTGACCATACCTTTTCAAAAGAATAGTAGTAATCCGTTTTGAGCTCGCCATTGATGTAGAAGTACGTTCCCGAACCTGCGCCGACGGCAGCGCCGCCTACGAACGCTGCAGGGCAGCCGGAAGTGAAAAACATTACTATCATTAATAATGCTAAACAGTTTTTTCGTCTAATCATAGGACCTCCTTTCCAAGTAGAATCGGTTATTGTATCTTTTGCTTGTCGCAGTTGTTTTTTTCCTCAACATTAATATGGATTGATCCCGGTGTAACAGCAGTGCGAAGAACGGCGCTGGGACCCTAATTTCGCATAATCATGCCTGAGTTCGTATGACGACACATAGAGACAGCGACGAGTATACTTATAAATGATGTTTTTCCAATTGTCCATTTTTTCTTATTATGGACTTCGTATAGGCGGGCCGTGCCTGGTCAGTATTACAAGACTTTTTGCAGCAGATCTTAGAAGCGCCAATTTGCGGGCTTCAGGGGATCATAATTCGCCGCTCAATTTAGCAAATTCTCTCAGAAGCTCTTCCTGCTTCTTGTTCAGATTGACAGGTATCTTGACTAAAGTTTCAATAATCTGGTCCCCACGCCCGTATCCTCTCAGGTTTGGAATGCCCTTTCCTTTCAGACGGAATATGGCGCCATTCTGGGTTCCCCGCAAAATCTTGAGTTTTTCTGTGCCATTTAGAGTTGGCACCTCAATTGTCGCTCCCAGGGTCGCCTGGACAAATGAAATAGGGATCTGGCAATATATATTGTTATCTCTTCTCTCAAAAAAATCATGGGCCTCCACATGGATAAACACATAGAGATCGCCCCGTGGTCCGCCATATTCTCCATCTTCGCCTTCCCCGCGAAGTCTCAACCGCGAACCTGTTTCGACACCGGCTGGTATCTTCAGATGGACAGTTTTCGTAACTTTTTTCCTGCCCGCTCCCATGCAGTCCGGGCACAATTTTGTTATGACTCTGCCCTGTCCCCTGCATTGAGGGCATGTAGTACTGATCATGAAGAAACCGCTTGACTGTGTTACCTGGCCTCTGCCGGAGCATTGGCGGCATGTTTCGGGCGCACTTCCCGGTGCAGCACCCGTACCATGGCACAGAGAACAGCTCTGAGTTTTCTGCACGTCGATATCTCTGGAGGTACCGAAGGCAGCGTCCATGAACGATATTTTGAGGTCATAACGGAGGTCGGCCCCGGCACGCCGCGATGTTCTTGATCTTGTACGTCCAGTGCCAAATCCAAAGATGTCCTCGAAGACATCACTAAAACTTGCGAATATATCGTCAAAACCCGAGAAGCCTCTGAATCCTATGCCATTGAGACCTTCATGGCCGTAACGGTCATAGATATCCCTCTTCTCTTTATCGCTTAAGACTTCGTAAGCCTCCGCCGCTTCTTTGAATTGTTCCTCCGCATTTTTATCGCCCGGGTTTCTGTCCGGATGATACTGCATAGCAAGTTTTCTATAATTTTTCTTCATTTCCTCGTCTGTAGAGTTTCGATCGACTCCGAGGCATTCATAGTAGCAGCGCTTTGTCATCAATGCTTACCGTCGTCCTCCGATTTGATTATTTCCTTTATGCGTCCGACCATAGTATTGTTATTGCCTTTTTCAAAGGCGTAAAGGGCGAATAAGTATTTCTTAAACTCCAAGGCGCGCGCGCCTATTGCGGACCAGTTTTCCTCCGTAATAGTTTGTCTCAAAGGCTTCAAGACCTGTTGAAGAAGCATGACATCCCCCGATAGTTCAGCCATGCCTTTGATTTTTTCCAGGCCATGAACGTAATTTGCCTTCTGATAAAAATCAATGGCATCGGAGATTTTCCCCTCCTCAAGAAATGCATCTCCGTATGCGATTAGATCCTTCTCGGAGTGGTGTTTTATGTAAAGGATATGTTGTTTTTCTTGATAATTGGGCAACTTTTTCGACATTATTCAACAGTAAATCCGCATGTATAAATTACTTCCTAAATTAACAATCTTTTCGAACATGTCAAGAGATGGATATGCTTATCTGACAAGGCTATTTAATGCTTCCTCATATTTTTTCCTTGTTTGTTCGATAATCTCATCAGGAAGGTTCGGAGCGGGCGGTTTTTGGTTCCAGTTTATGGAGATGAGATAATCCCTCAAGAACTGTTTGTCAAAACTCTTCTGGGGTCTTCCCTCTTCGTAGTTCTTTTTTGGCCAGAATCTCGATGAGTCCGGCGTCAGCAGTTCATCAATCAGGATCAGCCTGTCTTCTATGATGCCAAATTCCATTTTGGTGTCAGCAATAATGATACCCGCCTCTTCGGCATGCCTTGACGCCCTCGCATAAATCGCAAGGCTTATTTCAATAATCTTCTCCGTCTGTTCGTAACCGATGGTATTTTCCATCTCTCTTCTTGTTATTGGCATGTCATGCTTTCCTTCCGGGGCCTTGGTGGAAGGTGTAAACAGGGGTTCAGACAGTTTTGCGGATTCTCTTAATCCGGTTGGAAGCTTCATGCCTGAAATAGTCCTGCTCTCCCGGTAATCCTTCCAGCCTGAGCCGCTCAGGTATCCACGGACAACACATTCGACAGGAAACGGCTTTGCCTTCTTTACGAGCATGGCCCTTCCTGCGAGTTCTTTCCTGTAAGGACCGCACTCACCGGGGAAATCGAAGGGATCTGTAGATAAGAGATGGTTTTCGACAATATCTGTCATCATGTTAAACCAGAAGGCAGACATTCCTGTGAGTATCTCACCTTTTCCCGGAATAGGATTGGGCATGACGACGTCAAAAGCGGATATTCTGTCTGTTGCGACGACAAGGAGAAAATTAGCAACTTCATAGATATCACGGACCTTTCCCCTGCTT